>Ga0193959_1000205_pt1 | contig 24249 bp, 23 predicted proteins | sample FB_2_MG_FD_140333 | JGI IMG/M metagenome (GOLD analysis project Ga0193959, IMG submission 140333) | Microbial mat bacterial communities from the Broadkill River, Lewes, Delaware, United States - FB_2_MG | ecosystem: Environmental > Aquatic > Freshwater > River > Microbial mats | place: USA... | reverse complement strand
CCCTCACAGGATGCTGATCTAACGGGTAGCGGGAGGGGTGTTGTTGGCGCGATTTAATATCAAAAGTGCGAAATAGCTCGACTTTTGGCTTGATAATTTTTATAAAGTTTTTATCCATGCTTCCATTTGAACCATCCAGAATTAACAGATGGTTGCATTTTTACACTCTTCTTCGTGTTAATCGAAGTCACTAATAAAATATTATCTTATAAAGTTATTTTGGTGCCGTAATTAGGATGCCATCTAGCAATAATATACTGAATTAATGATCATTTTTGCTTGCGATAAAATCCGCAAATCGCAGGTGACCTTTCAACCTAGGTAGATCATCTTCAGACACTTTACCTTGCTCGACCATATGGCGAAATGCTCGAATCTTATTTCTATAACCTTTAGTTAGAGTGATTTTATCATCTTTAACTAACAAACCATGAATTTTCAATCGCTGACCCTTTTCAGAATCTGAAAAGTAGGTTTTATTCTTGTTGAGGGAAAATGTCGTTGCTTCGAAGATAGCTTCTAGTTCGGTTGGAAGCTCTTCCTGAAATACGCCCTTTCCTGAGAAAACGATATCATCTGCATAGCGAGAGACCTGCAAATCATATTGGTTCGCAAGTTCTTTCAATTGCTTGTCGATGTCCTTCATAACAATATTTGATAGAACGGGGCTAGCAGGCGAACCTTGCGCTAATTTAAAGTTAAGTGAGCTAATGTCAGCTAGTAGTTGTGCGGCATCTTTTGAATACCCTAGGCTTTCCAAAGCGTCAGATATTTGAAAGATTGAAATAGACGGAAAAAAGTCTTCAATGTCTACAGAGTAGACCCACTTAGCACCTTGATGAATTTTAGCTGCATCCGCGAATGACTTACCTTTCACGAAACCACATACATGAGATTCAAATGAAACAGCATTACTTAAGTGTGTGCCAAACCACTTTTGCACTACTTTTAGCGCTACTCTAGGCGAGTGGATTGTTCGAACCTTTTTACCTTGCTGGATCTTAAAGCTTCGATAAAACTTGTGCTGTTTTTTAGATAAGGCATATACAAAATCAAGAGAATAACCAAACAACACCGCTAAACACGTTTCTGATACAACGGGTGGGAGTGACTTATCAACTAAGCTCTCGATTTGGTCGCTATTGTTCTCACGATGCTTCTCTGGAAGGGCATCTAGGAATTTACTTAGGGAGTTAAAGGAAACTAGGAGCGGCGCGGCATTCATGACACTGTACTTTTCAAGAGATTTACAACGATGGACAAACGTCCAGCCGGGCGAAGCACGGATGGACGTTTGTCCATCGGTGTTTCTGTGTCTAGCCTTCGCAAACGGGCATGATGCACACCCTCGCGACAATTCTTCGCCGCTCCGTTCTTGCATTTCACCATTTTCGTCTTCCTAAATCAAGCGCTCTCACTATGTCAGAACTGTTGCGGCTCGCTATTTTTGGTAGCAAATTCAGGCCTAAAGCTGTCATTGCATACGTTTCTGTATCACGTTCTCGAACAAGAAATTTTTTCTTAATCAACTTGTCGAGTTGTTTATTTAGCCAGTCTATTCGTAATGTCGGATAATCTTTACATAAAAGATCATATAGGTTATCCAGTTTTAATGGTTGAAACTTTTTGGTTGTTGTTAATATCTCGATTAATGATGGCAATTCAACTTCGTCCCATTGAACGGCCTGTAACTCGATGTGGGTAGGTGTTAGAATCGCCGTTAAAAAGGCTTCAATAGCTTCCTTTTTTGAGTTATCGATAAAATCTGAAAGTACAATTGTTGCACTCACGCGGTGTGCATTTAAAAAAGAAATGTGAGCGTCAGTAATGTTGTCTTGAAAAGTGCTTTTTAGTAAAGCGACGAAGCCTTCACCGACTTTTGTCAGACTATCTGCATCCAATAATACAACCTCAGTACAGGTGTCGAACTCTCTCTTTAACTTGCTCTGTAGATTATCCAGCTGTTTTAGAGATACAAATCCTTTTTGCGCTTTATCACTAACCTTATCTTTCGGTACATACAGCACTAGAATCCCATCAGACTCACGTACAATAAAATCTGAAATACAGTATTCGGCTTGTATGTCTTCAAAATTTGAGATCGCGGGTTTTTTAAGCAAGGCCTATCTCCTTCCAGATACGTCTGAGCTTTGCACAATGCCTCTCGGCTTGGTTTGGCCATTTGCTAGCAGTCGTCAATTTGTGGGTTTTCAGGTAAATGATGTCACCAGTTTTAGTAGTTTTAACTTCAGGCTCATAATCCGCCAAAATTCTTGCGTCATATGCAAGCTTCAATAATTGAGCTAATTCATTTCCGGTAACATTCAGGTCTCCTAATAATCGGCTCTCATCACCTTTATCTAGAAGACCTGATTTTACTTGTTGTTTCAACGCCGCTTTAGCAGGCTTACGTAATCCAGTTTTTAACAAGTTTGGTATTTCCGCGTGCGCTGTCCCTTTCCAATTAGATTGCATATACCCAAGCGTTTTTCTTGTGATAAGGAAAGCAGCATAGTAGTACCGATTAAATGCACTTCGCCCTAACAAGTCTGCATTGTTCGGGTCTGTGTCGCTTAGCGCTAACCTTTCAAGTTCACTACCTACGTATTGCATCAATAATGCTCTTCTATGTACCCATACGCCTTCGCAAACAGCTCTTTATCTTTGCCCAAGCCAAACTGAGCCAGTGTCACCAGCAGTGCCTTCTGAATTTCACGCGGGCCGCTGTTGGAGTTTTGCCAGCCTTCAAAGCGGGTGGCTTTAACGATTTTATCGATCTGCTCAACCATATCACCTATTAACTTGGGCGTGGTTTCTGGGTGGGTTTCCAGGAATAGCTTGGTTAAGGCCTGCTTGTTGTCTTCTTCGGTCACGATATGCTCGCCAGTTTCGCGTTCGGCTTGTACCGTGTCTTTGGCGGCATCTAACAGGCCTTTTAACCAGTCGATGGCTTTGATTACACCAGCCTCATAGTCTTGCCGCAGCTTCTCAAGGCGCTCACCAAGTTCTACGAATTTAGGGTCTCCACTACCTCTCAGGCGACCCATGAGGTCTATCTCAAGTTTACGTGCACGCTGTTCCTGTTCTTTTTCAGTGAGGGTGAAAATCGAGTGTTCGTCCATTACGAGTTCATCAATATCGTCGCGGATGCGATTGATATCGGTGTTCTCATGGATCATCTTGATGGTTTCTGGGCCCAGCGCTGCCCAGACAAGAGACCCTGTATGGCTTACAGGGCGCACTGACTCATAGATTTGAGCCAACCATTTGTAATCTTCACGATAGGGCGCCAGGAACGGATCAGGGTTGATTGCAGACCATAGCTTGCTAAGCACTCCGAAGACTGATGCAAACTCATCGCGTTTCTCGTTGGATGGCAGACACTCTTGTGCAGCGAGAATGCCATCGAACCCCTCAAGGGTACGATCGACTCCGGGGAAAAACGCCAAGCATTTCTGCATCTGATCTGGAAGCAGTTCTTTGAACTTCTCGATACCTTCGACAACCCCTTCAATTTCGTCCGGGTTGTAAGCCAAGGCAGTACGGAGATTTTCAAAGACACCAAGGTAGTCGATGATCAGCCCCATCTCTTTACGGGCGCCCTGGGACTCATACAGACGGTTTGTGCGACACATCGCCTGGAGAAGAGTGTGGTCTCGTAGAGGCTTGTCCAAGTACATGCAATAGCAGATAGGCGCATCAAAGCCTGTCAGTAGCTTCGCGGTAACGATCAACAGCTGGAGAGGTTGCTTGGGATCTTTGTAGGCTTCAATTAAGTCCTTTTGCGTCTGATCTTCAGCATCGATTGTTTGCCAACGCTTAAAGTCATCTTCTTGGATGTCGAGCCCCAGCTCCTCCTTCCATCTCCGCCAGTCTTTATTCAGCTTGCCGTTATCATCTTTTATAGGCGCCTGATCCACATTCATGACGATTTCGACCGCATCAAAACCGAGCTTCTGGCCCAGAAGGTAGTACATCTGCACACAGGCATCGCGGTCGTAGACGACGACCATACCTTTCATCTTTTTCGGCCTAACATGGCTATTAAAGTGTTCAGTTACGTCTTCGCTAATAGCCTGCATGCGTTTTGGCGCTTTTAGCATGATGGCCAGTTTGCCAGCTCGTTTAGAGAGGGCTGCTTTCTCCTCGTCGTCGAGGTTGTTCTCCTGCGTGAGCCTCTCGAATTCCTCATTGATCGCATCACGGTTGACTCTGAGCTCAGCCAGCCGTGGCTCAAACTTCACTGGGTTGGTTGCGCCGTCACGAATTGATTGTTTGTAGCTGTAACGGCTCATGTAACGGCCAGGATCGTCCTCAGCGCCAAAGAGCTTGAAGGTATTCTTATCAATACCTGAAATTGGTGTCCCGGTGAGGCCATAGAAGTGGGCGTTGGGCAGGGCCCAGCGCATTTTATCTCCGAGACCGCCTTCCTGAGTGCGATGTGCTTCATCCACGAGCACGATGATGTTGTCTCGGTCGTTCAGGCCCTTTTCGTTTTTCTGATCGATCACCACATCCTGAAACTTGAATATGGTTGTAATAAGTATTCCGCGACTGTCCTGCTCAATATGTTCGCCGAGCTTTTTACAGCTTTGCACCTTGATAAGGTTTTTAACATCCGCGCCGCCAAAGGTCTCGCTAATTTGGCTATCCAGGTCGCGGCGGTCTACTACGATCAATACGGTGGGGTTTTTCAGGGCATTATCGCTACGCAGCATTTTGGCCGCGTAGAGCATGAGTAAAGATTTACCCGAGCCCTGGAAATGCCAGATCAGGCCTTTTTTCGGGTAGCCTTTGCGCACACGATCAACAATCTGCTTGGCCGCTTCAAACTGGGGGTAACGCGGCAGAATTTTAATGCGCTTGGGTGGCGTGTTTTTACCGGTTTTAACCGTTGAAAACAGTGCGAAAGACTCCAGTAATTGCAATAAGGTTTGCGGGTTTAACAAGCCTTCACAGCTATCTAGCACCGATGCCAAGCCGGGCAAAATGTCATCGCGGAGGTCGGTATTGTGCCAAGGGCCCCAGTCTTTTACCCGGGCGTTGATGGCACCGTAGGCAAAGGTTTTTCCTTCACTGGCAAAACACAGCAGGTTGGGCACAAAGTAAGGCTCAACGTTTTTCCAGTAGTGCTTTTTACCGCCCATAAAATCAGCGGCGCCGTCTTGCCAGGTCACGCTCGGGCGGGTAGCGGTTTTCACTTCGCCCACCACCAAGGGAATACCGTTCACATAGAGCACAATATCAAAATAGACTTCAGTCGCCGCGATATAGTGCACCTGTTGAGACACCACAAAGTGGTTGTTGCTTATGCTGTCGAAATCAATCAAGTTGATGGTGATGTGGTCGCCATTCTCACCAAAAGGCAAGGTCTTCTCGGCCATTAACCACTCATGAAAATTCTCATTGGCTTTTACCAAGCCGGTATGACGCGCTTCCAACACTATACCACGCAGCTTGTAAATCACTTCATCTGCGTAATCGGGTTGTTTGGCGATATCGGGATTTAACGAACACAACGCGTCTTTTAGCCACTCATCGACGAAGATGTCCTGCGCTTGTTTGGACAGGTTTTCACCGTGACAGTAAGTCCACTTTACGCCGCTTAAACCCTTTAAGCGGTCGATAATTCCATTTTCTGTGACGGTTTGTTCGTTAAACATTAGATATCGCCTTTAAGAAAAATTGACTGCTTTATGCTGGCCATTTTTTTGTTTTTTTCAGAAATAACTAACTTCGAGTTTTCAATTGTTGCAATTGAGCTAATTATCGCCTTTTGTTCGACCAAGCTTGGATAAGATACAGGAAGCTTGATTAGCTTTTCTCTTGGGATATGCGCAATTGTAGTTGCCATGCTTTGAGAGGAAAATTCACCAGAAATATTGAACATGTAATCCATGTATATGAGCATAAATTCTGGAATTATTGTTTCTTCGTCTAGCCGCCGTAAGCGGTGCAGAGCCTTTTGGTAGTAACACTCCTCAATATCTTCTGCCCAAACGGCAGACCTTCCTATCTCGCCACCTTCGCAAACTAAAACATCCCCTTTTTTTAGTCTAAACTTGCTCATTTCTTTTTCGTTGAAGTCCATGACCTTGACTTCGGAAAAATCAAATCGTCCCCACTGCACATTGAAGTTGGCTAAGTACGGCTTTGGATTTATTCCCTGTCTAGCTTTTTTGGAAAGCATTTTCCCTAGTTGCACATCGAATAGATCACCCAGCGGCCTGGTCTTCCAATTATCATTTTTTGTTTTGAATAGCTGAGACAATAATGATTTTTTTGTTGCATCTAGTGAGGCGCTGCAAAAATATGATATTTCATCAATTTTCTGTATGGATTTAAAGATAGTCAGCAAGGATTTTTGCAAGTTTATCGAAGGAAATTTGAAGCGCTGCTGTTCTAGGACCTTCCATTTAATTGTAGGAGATAAAGACCCTTCTGAAACAGCAATAGCCCTATTCATAAACACATCAGTTTGCATAAAGAACGGCAAGAATTCGGGCAATACATTTTTAGGATTCGCCTCAAGAACCATGGCATGTGCCGAACAAATGCAATCCCAGTCAGCCACGGCGACCTTGCGCTGATAGGCGCGGCGCTTTCCAAATATGATTTGTCCTTTCTTAACTAAAAGTTTTTGGCCTTCAACATCACTCGGCACACCGTGACGTTTGATTTTCAAGCTGTCCGGGTCCAAATGTTCCAGCCCGACATAGATTTCAAGGTCAGTTTCACTGGGCTCGACTCGCTTGGAAATATGTTTAGCTATATCGCCAAACTTCACCATTTGCCAGCCTTCGGGTAATTGATGCTCAGTCATTTACTGCTCCACCTTGCTTTCAACTGTGTATCCAAGCGCTGCAAGGCTTTGGAATAACTTATTGGACTGCTTTTTCAGTTGCACCCGGCTAACCTTCCATGCCTCGATGGCATGTTCAATATCGTGCACTTCGCCATTGTTTTGTGCCTGCACATAAAGCGGAATCGACAGGTTGTAGAGATTCTCTTTAAGGGTGTCGATATCCACCAAAGCAGTGATGTCGCTTTGCTTCTCCGGTGCAAAGTAAGCCTCGCAGAGCATAGCCAAATCATCATCCGATAAGCGACTGTGAGCGCGCTCTCGGGTAACGAGCTCCACGCCATTGATAAACAACACCTTGTTAAGGCGCTCGGCTGGCTTATTGCAATTGAGTACCACCACGCAGGATTCCATCGGCGAGTTGTAAAACAGGTTTGGCCCAAGGCCAATCACCGCTTCGATAATGTCCGACTCAATCACTTGTTTGCGGATGCTTTGCTCGGAATCGCGAAACAGAACGCCGTGTGGCCAGAGCATAGCGGCGCGGCCCGTGTCGGGTTTTAGGCTTTTAATGATATGGGTGTAAAACGCATAATCGGCGCAGCCTTGCGGTGGTACGCCGTAGAGGTTGCGGCCATAAGGGTCGGCGGCGAACTTGTCGCGGTTCCACTTTTTGATGGAGTAAGGCGGGTTAGCGAATATCACATCAAACTGCTTGAGCTGGTCGTTTTCAATAAACTTGGGCTCGGCCAACGTATCGCCGCGCAGCACATCGAACTCTTCAATGTCGTGCAGGAACATATTCATTCGGGCTATCGCCGAAGTGAGCAGATTTACTTCTTGCCCATAGAGATGCACCGATCGCCATTCTTCACCGTGGGTGCGCAGGTCCATTACCGCGTTAAGCAACATACCGCCGGTGCCGCAGGTTGGGTCATAAGCCGTTTCGCCGGGTTTTAAGCCCATGATGCGCGTCATCAAGTGCACCACGGTACGGTTGGTATAAAACTCGGCAGCGGTATGGCCTGAGTCATCAGCGAATTTTTTGATCAGATACTCATAGGCTTCACCGAGGTCATCCTGTGCAACCGATTGGATGCCGAGAGGTATTTTACTGAAATGTTCAACCAGGTCGGACAGTAGGTGATCGGGAAGGCGTTCCTTGTTAGTCCACTGCGCATCACCAAACACCCCATGCAACCTGTCATTGCAGGACTCGATGAGACGCAGTGCATTTTGGATCGCTTCGCCAATGTTTTTGCTGGTTTGGCGCACGACTTCCCAGCGTGCTTCACGAGGTATCTCAAAACGGTGATACATTGGCATCACCGCATATTCGGCGTCTCCGTCGTGGAGTTGTAGCGCTTCGTTATATTCTTCAAGGTATACGTCGGACAAACGCTTGTAGAACAGCAATGGGAAGATGTACTGCTTGTAGTCAGAGGCATCTATCTGCCCCCGCAGGTATTCGGCTGCACCCCAAAGCAGGTCTTCCAGCTTTTTCTTATTTAAGGCGCTCACAGTTCAAATCCCTCCTTGGTGAGTAGCTCTTCAAGCTCCTGCTCGGCTTGCTCTAGCGCGGCCAGTTTTGTCTGGAAGTCTTTCAGGGCCTCTTCTACGGACAGCGTTTCCTCTTCCAACGGCTTCTGGACGTAGCGGGCGATATTGAGATTAAAGTCGTTTTCTTTGATCTCATCTAATGAAACCCAACGAGCCACGCCTTCAATTTCGCTTGCCGCAGGACCTGTATCGACCTGATCTTTATAGATTCTATAGATTTCGTCTGCCTGGGTATTGGTCAGCGTATTCTGGGCGCGTCCTTTGGTAAAGATCTCTTCGGCATTCACGATCAGTACATGGTTGTTGTGAGCAGCAAGCCGCTGTTTTTTCAGCACCAGAATACAAGCAGGAATGCCAGTGCCATAAAACAGGTTTGGCGCTACACCGATGATCGCCTCTATGCGATTTTCTTCGAGGAGCTTTGTCCGGATCTTACCTTCGGCGCCTCCACGGAACAGTACTCCGTGTGGCAGTACAACGGCCATGCGCCCTTTTGTATTCAATGAGGCAAACATATGCTGAACCCAAGCAAAGTCACCGTTGGTTTTAGGCGCTAAGCCATACTGGTTTCGGTTGTAGGGGTCGGCAGACCAGAGGTCATGCCCCCATTCTTTGAGGCTGAATGGGGGGTTGGCGATGACGCAGTCGAAGGTTTCTAGTCGGTCATTGACCTGGAATTTGGGGTATCTCAATGTATCGCCCCGAATAATGTCGAAATCTTCCTGGCCATGTAGAAACAAGTTCATCCGGGCAATCGCCTCTGTGGTCAGGTTTTTCTCCTGCCCTTTCAGAGTCAGCAACCGAGGGTCGCCACCCTGTTCATGAACGTGATGGATGGTTTCTAGAAGCATACCGCCGGTACCGCATGCTGGGTCGTATACACTCTCGCCTGCTTGTGGGTCGAGGATGTTGACCATAAGACGGACGATCGTGCGGGGCGTGTAGAACTCGCCGGCTTTCTTGTTGGCTTTGTCTGCAAAGCGTTTGATCAGATATTCATAGGCTCGGCCCATATCGTCGTCACGTACATTGCTGACACCGAGATCGACCTGGTTAAAGTGATTGAGCAAGGTGGCCAACAGTTCGTCGGATAGCCGGTCCTTGTTGGTCCAGCTGGCATCACCGAAGATACCATGCAAGTGAGGGTTCTCCATTTCTATGCCATGGAAAGCATCTTTCAAAGTCCTGCCGATATCTTTGGTTTCAGCGAACACATCTCGCCAATGGCAGTCTTCGGGAATCTGGATACGGTGAAACATCTCCCGCTTTGCCATTTCCTCACTGCCAACCTGCTCCATAGCGTCGCGGAACTCTTCGTCATACACGTCGCTGATCCGCTTGAAGAACAGGATCGGGAAGATATAGGTCTTGTAGTCAGAAGCATCGATGGGCCCTGTGATGATATGGGCGGCATGCCACAGGTGTGCTTCCAAGTCTTTCAAGCTAATTTGGGTTTGAGTCGTCATAAGTCGCTTCGACATATTCGTGAATTTGGATGTTTTAGGCGTTGGCAGCGTTATCCGCTATCGGCCAGCACTCATGTTCAAGGCTCTCGATGTTTTCGCGGTGCGCTTGTATCGCTTGGTACTGATGCATGATGTCTTCGTGCAGCGCTTCGATGTGGGTTTTCGTTTGTTCATCTGGCACAGGCACAGGCAGCTCGCTGACAACGTTCGCCTTTAGTGACTGGATGGTTGCTCCTGTTTCCATTTCCTTTAGATACGCTTGAACCAGACTGGAGCTTAGGTAGCGATATAGGTATGCAGAAGAAATCAACTTCGAGTAGGGGCGAATGATCTGGAATAGTTGACCCGCTATCCAACTAGGCTCGCAGTCATTTCCAACTAGGGCGGTCCGACCGATACTGCCTTTGACCGACAGTAATACGTCACCTGATTGAAGGCGCTGAGACCGGGCTCGACGCAGCTGCTTATCATCCACATAGATCTTTTTGGATGGTTCGTTTATCTGACCTGTTTCGGAGATATCACCGACTATGGCCTCTAAAAAAGGTTGAGCATCATCGGGCCTATCGGCTAGGTCTTTCAGGCTTTGAGCACGAATGATCTCTGCCAGTTGGCTAAGAGGGACAGTATTGGGCAGTTTTGAAATCTGCTTGGTTGCTACCCCTTGTTGGTATAGGTGGACGGAGAGGTCGTAATCGTTGTCTGCAATTACTTCTGTAGCAGCGAGCGCTCCATTCTCCGCCACACTTTTTGTGGCATAGAGTTCTAGAATGCTGGATGCGCTTTTCTCCAAAGGCCCCATAGGATCAGCATTTAAGAAGAGAACAGGCTCGCCCTTTGCACGATGTTTGCTAATGACGAATAGTGCTGGTGCTATGCCAGAGTATGGCAGCGTACCTTTGCTTAACAAAATGACCGCATCCAACAGGTTTTTCTCGATGAGGTACTGGCGCAGGCCTGCTGTGGCTTTTTGATGTAATACAGATGGCGGTATGACAATTACGGCCTTTGATTTGCACTGATTGGCAGCTTGCCTGACGGCGGTCTCTTCATACAGTCGCGTCCCCTCAAGTCGCTGCCCTAGAGGTGGAATACTGATGACGGACTCAAACTCCCCACTGGGCATGGACTCGAACTCTCTGAGCTCATGTCGGCTAACGTTCAGGTTCAATAGTACAGACATGGCGACAGTGATGGGCTCTATCCACTGTGTTTTGAGGCAGACCTGGTTGAGCCTTGGAAGCGAAGGCGCGAGGAATACACTGCTTAGATAGTGAAGTCCAATGAGGTGTTGATCCGTATTGATGAACCCAAGTAGAAGCGTGATCAATGAATCATGTAGAGGCAGAGGATGGCAGCTGCGATGGTTGCCGGTTTTCAAATGGAGTGCCGCTAATGCACAGGCGAGCCGCCTCGGGTCTGTTCCAGATATTCCCTGCAAAGCATTCAAAACTTGACCCTGTGTAAGAAGGGGGCACTTTTGCGGGAGTTCAGACCGTTCGATTACTTCCCCCTGCTGCCCAACGTCTTTAGCGATCTCAAAGTAGAGATCCTGTAGGTTGGAATGGTGAGCATCAGACAGCACAGAACCGTATTTCTGTTCACTGAGGTAACCGCAGGTACAGAGTAAGGTGATTTCGCTAACTAGATTTTCAGCCGAAAAAATGGGGTAAAGAATTTCAAACAGTTGATCGACTAAGCGCTGTTCAGTGCTCTTCATTTTGATGTCCCTTTGCTTTTGAACGGCTATAGCTGTCGAGGGCATAGGTGGTAATTTGTGCGTCGCCCACCTCAACGACGGCAACTCCTCCCGCCGAGTGAATACGCATTAGGTTTTTTTTCATGTGATCAAGTGCTTGTAACAGGGACTCGGTGTTCTTCCGGTCGAGGACCAATTTATCTCCATCTTCTATCCCATACTGGGATACCAAATCGACCATAGCTGTTTGAATGCCGCGTTGACTCATTCGTTTGTGTAGGTGACGGGTGCGAGACATAAGAACCTCCTGATACGCTATGGGTTAAGTATGGGTTGTTCTTTGTTAGTATGTCAAATACTAAAAAATAAATTATGAAGTTTTCGTTGCTGAAAAGTACCGAATCGCGACATGCACCTGAGCGCTATGCATGCAAGTTTGTGGCTAGTGAGACCCTGGATGCTTAAGAAAGCCTTTGGTTGGGAGCTGCGCGCAAAGTTTGGTAAAGAAAAATCGGGCGGTAATGCGGAAGGTGCTGTCAACTGTTTGGCTTCGAAGATGTGATAGCCAGTATCTGGACAATCCCGCCAAATCGCTTTGATAGGCAGAAGGAGTAAGGTCGGGTGTACTCTTAGACGCAGGAATGAGTTCGTAAACTGCCTTGAGGACTGTGCTGTTGACTCTGGTGAAGCGCGACACTAATATTTCATTCAACGAATTTTGCAGTCGGCTATCGGGCCTGATGCCCACTCCATCCGCTCCCCTCTGTTGCACGGGAGGTTTCAACTGCAAATAGAACCGAATTTGTATTCGGTTCATCGTTCTTTTCAACATGCGTGAAACCTAAATCCAATTTTTGGAGGATTATATGTGCAGGATAGATGCGCCTTTTGGCGATCGCGATCTTAATGAAAAAACCGAGCCGTCCGACCGATTCACGCAAGCATTGGATGAGCGTGCAATTGATGGTCTTTTCCGAGAGCTGCTGGTCAAGTATTTCGCCGACAATTGGTTGAGGGATTTTCATAATGTTAATGGCCTTGATGAGGCACTAGCCAACACTGAACACTGCGCGTCAGACTCAGAAAAATGCGTGGCATTTTTAACGAGCAAAACGGTACTTTCCCGCCTTCTTGATGAGGTTCGGGAGCGTACGTATGCTCTTCGTGTGGGCGTACCTCATCGAAACTATCCGTATTTAGACTTTGCAATTGAAGTGGCTCAGAGCCTCTTCCCTCAGTCGGCCTACGCTCTTTTCACTTCCGGGCTTGGTGATGCGCTCAGACACCGGTATCCCTGGTTTGTAGCGACCTTTTACGGAGAAGATTATTGCCTTTCACAGGATTTTTTTGAGGATGAGGCTTTAACGTCAGAGGGTGAAAGCGAGAGATACCGTGTACTCACTGGTTTCTTTCACGCGCTGTCTCAGCAGGCCGCCCCCCCTCGGAATAAGTCTGACAGCAATCTTGACCCTAAAATTCAGGACCTGATCTCTAAAGGGGTTTTCCAAGCCGATCCAGGGATGCCAATCTCGTGTCCGAATGCCTTTCTGGATGGCTTAGAATTTCTCAAGGCATGGGTGATGAATGATGCTCAAGCGGGCCGGTTAGAGTTTGATGGACAAATGTTGCCCGAGAAACTGGATCGCGATTGGTACTGGAACCTCTTGCCGTACCGGTCTTCGAGAAGCTCAGTTCAGGAATCGTCTAATAACGCGGTAAATGTAGCCGAAAAATGGCTGCGTGAAATGCGACACGAGCTCTATGCCTTGTTTTACCAACACGCAGACCTCTCGTCTGCTTCAGATGAGGTGAGGGAATGTTGGGCTGAGGGAAGGGAGCGTCTCTTTGATAATTATTTCTCTGATTGCTTGGATTTTGATTTGGAGGATGACGACCGAAAACAGTGCCAAAACCAATACCTGATAGAGACTTGCTCTCGGTTGAGTTCACTACAGCGAGACATTTGGATTCAATGGACACTCGATCAAGACTTTCAAGAGGTCTTGGCGTCTGATTCACAGCGTTGGCCGGATCACCTGAAGCGTGGTGAAAAGTGGTGGGATACACCCTATGCCGCCCTATATAAAGAACGTTTAGACACGGCTTTAGGTCAGCTTGAGGCTGAGGATAGGCTAACGATTTTATCCGTCCGTTTGCCTTTTTCAAGCAAGGCTTCTTACCAGCAGTACAAGGGATGGTGGAATAGCCTGTTGTCTGACCCGATCAAAAATAATGAGGTTCCGAAAGACCTGATTCCCCGCTGGGCAAAAGCCGCCAAGTACCGGTCGTTTGATGATAAAACGTTAACCCCTTTCATAGACAAGGGCGTTGGGATTTTGCGTGGGCGACTTTCCCGAGAAGGAATGCCTGAGGATTATCAGCTGCTTGCCGAACTGCTGCCAGTATTGGACAAATCGGAGCCCGCCAAGGCGCTTCGCCATCGTTTGATGTTGATGCGTTCGTCGGTGCATCCTTTTACAGACGATGCAATTTCTCGCCGTGGCCTGTTAGGTGATGACAAAAAAAACGTTGCATGGGATATCGCCTTGAGTGACTTGGCCCAAGACCGTGCAAATGCACATGTGAACTCAGATCCTGCCGAGGCCTGGGAGGAACGAGAGCAACGTAGGGTGGAAAGCCTGATTGCCTTTTCCTATGAGTTGGCAGAGTTCTGCTTGGGGCGCCTGCGCTTGAGAAAGGGCGAGAAAATTGAAAAAGGTGGCCAGTATGATGAGCATCAGGTGACCGAAAGCGCGTCCATATGGCGCCAGGGATATCTGAAAGCTTTAACGGAACTTGGCTTGGATCTGAATGGGAAAGTGCATAAAGCCGTCTATTTCACCAAACACTCGGACCCTGATGAGAGTGTTCGCGCCATCGCCGGTGAGTGTTACAAATCAGTGCGCCGACACTCAAAGAGCAATCCATCACGGTCAGACTTGAAGCGGGGGATCATTGCCGCTGAGTGGTGGTTACTCATGTGTCAGCGTCGCGAGCTCGGGTTGGAGATCGATCACGAAGAAGCGCTCAAAACTCGGCGCCGTTTACTGCGCCACCCTTAAGTTACACACAATTCAAAAAATCCACTTGGTGTACTGGAGCCCGATGCTCCTACTCCGACGCCAGCCGTCCGCCATGTAGAAACCACGACCCGTGAAAACGGATGTCGTCAGGGAGTATACGCATGCACGCGATAACGTTATTTATCGTGGACGGTTCATTGTTGGCCGTTCAACCTGCCAGTCATCATTATCTGGATACCTTCGCGCTTGATCTGCCGTCTGAGTGTTGCTTAGGCAGGCAGAGACCCAGTCAGTCGCAAGCTTGTGTTCATGCTGTTTTGAACAGCGTTGTACACAGCTGCCTGTTCTTCCGTTGGTTGCAATGCGGCGGTCAACTTAACCATCTTGTACTCACTGGCGAGATGGCGTCTATCTGCTTTTTCTTGCGGACAACGTTGATTCACTTGTCTGGAAAAGTGCCCAGGCAGACCCGCGCTGCCGTAAGCCCAATCTGGTCTGGGGGTGGAGCATGAAGCGTTATACCACCAATAAAGACTGGAATGTCGTGATCAAGCGTTTGATCCGGAACGGTTGGATATACCAGCGAGGCGGCAAGCATGGCCGCCTGGTCCCGCCGAATGGTGCTCGAACCGTAACGATTTCCAACTCCCCGAGTGATCGGCGCAGTTTGAAAAATTTCCTGTGCTTGGTGAAACAGATCGTACGTGCCGATTAAGAGCCGTGCTTTGGAGCACGCTTCGGCACACACATGGGACGTAGGCGTGCGACGCTTCAAGGAAAGAGAAAGCTTATGAAAACAGTCATTCTTGTTTCAATGGACTACCGTCGTCCACAAGACGGCAAAACCAGCCTGGGGGTTGCCTCTATGACAGCAGCACTGATGCAAGCGGGTGTGCCGGTGGTGACCATTGATGAAATGATCAATGATCCAAAGTTCTGCCGGGCTCAAGTCCTCCAGCGGGTACAACATGCCATTGAGGCCACCGACTCTGAGTGTTTGGTTGGTGTTGGAGTCTTCGTGTGGAATGAACCCGAGGTGCAATACCTGATTGCACACTTAGGGGCGCGGGCTAGGGTACAGGTTGTGCTCGGAGGCCCTCAGATATCGTATATGCCCAAGGGTGGATTAGAGCAGGCCTATCCCGACGCTGATGTATTCGTACGAGGTCAAGGCGAACGTGCGATGGTGCAGCTGGCACTGGGGGCTGATGTACAAGGATGTGGTGTTCATATTGCGGACATGCCCGACCTGGGGTTAAAAGCAGATCATAATTTGAATGTACTTCCATCGCCGTATCTTGAAGGTAGCATCGAGCTGGCCTCTGAGATCCGCTGGGAGACTCAGCGTGGCTGCCCATTCAAGTGTGCGTTTTGTCAGCATCGTGAGCCGGGTAACAGGCTCAAAAATCAACTTATAGGTCAGAGTCGGCTGGAGCAGGAATTGGAGCTGTTCGTAAAAGCCGGCGTGAAACGGATCTCGGTGCTTGACCCGATTTTTCATGCCAATGCTGAGCATGCGATCCCGTTGTTGTACACCATGAAGCGCCTTGGGCTGAAGGCTCAGCTATCGCTGCAATGCCGCTTCGAAATGGTGACACCTGCGTTTTTGGATGCCTTGGATGGTTTGAATGTGCAGCTGGAGTTTGGCCTTCAGACCGTGATTCCCCAAGAGTATCGTGCCATCGGGCGGCCGAATAATATGCCGAGAGTAGAACAGGTGATTGTGGAGCTGCATCGACGCAGTATCGATTTTGAGGTGTCCCTCATCTACGGGCTGCCACATCAAACTCTCGACAGTTTCAAAGCCTCGCTGGACTGGTGTGAACGTCAGGCTGTGCCACGGGTACGCGCTTGGCCATTGATGCTGCTGAGGGGTACTCCGCTGTATGAGCAAAAGGACCAGTTTGGATTTGTTGAATCCACCGATCAGCGGATTCCGATTGTGGTCGCCAGCCACTCATTCACCGAAGTTGAGTACCAAGCGATGGCGGCATTAGCGGCAAGCAAGGAGCAATAGCATGGGCACTTTTATTGTATTGGAAGGATTGGATGGGGTGGGGAAAACCACGCTGGCACGAGGGCTCGCTGATCAGATGCAGGCGGTGTACATGAGTACACCCGGGACACCGTTTGAACCCATGCGTGAGGCTATGCTGGCTGCGATGGAGGATGATCAGCTGGGGCGAGCGTTGTTTTACGCGGCAACCGTCTCGACCCAGGGGCGCCATGCCATGCAGGCGGTGGCCGCTGGACGTACCGTCATCATGGATCGCTATTGGCCCTCAACGTTGGCCTATGCCCAGGCGCGAGGAATCACGACCCATCTGGAGGCCTTGACCCTAGGCTTTGCTGTGCCGGACCTGGTGGTGCTGATTACTCTGGATGAGGTGGAGCGCCGCCAGCGCCTCACCTGGCGCGGGAGGACGGATGATGATACTGAGACCCTGAATAACACCTTCTCGCAATCCGTGATGCACGCATTAACACCCCGTTGTCAGGTGCAGGTGGATATCACCGGGCTCTGTGAGCAGGCCTCCGTCGACCAGGTTGAGCAAGCCATTCAGGCGTACTTCAAAGGCACTGAGGGAAGCGGTTGATCTGTACTGAGTCCGTATAGCACCCTGTTACGGTTAGCGGTGTGGGCTCGTAGATTTAACCTAACGTCCAATTATACGAAGCAGATCACTTGGTCTGCTCCCTTAAGTCTCTGCCGAGCGTTGGGGTGTGACGGGCAGGCGGTGAAATTTCGTCACGTAATCGGGGTTGTGCCCCTGACGCAGCATCTCGGCAGCAGCTTGTGGCAAATGGAGCTCGGTGCCTTTTCCCAGCACCCGGTAAATGCTGTTGCGTGTGTGTACCAAGGATGAGCCTTCCTGTTCGGGGACAACGCTTTCAACGGCCGAGGTCATGACGAAGCGGTTCTGATTTTCAGGTGGAACGCCCCAGACAACGGTTTCGAGAATGTTTCCTTCTTCGGTACAGAAGTGAACCAAGTACCAGTCGACCAGTATACGTTTGACAGTAGGCATCTGTTTTTCTCCAGACTTAATACGTTATTACTTTGGACTCCGACGATCCTTGTTCTGAGCGAAGGGGGGCTCGCTGTCAGGCTGGCCATCGTCGCCGAGGTTCTCGCCGTTGAGCGATTCCAACCAGCGATGATCTTCGGCATCCCGTGGTAATGGGCTCGGGGTAAGGGCTAGCAGGGATTCTAGGCTTGGAGGCTGTGCTAGCGGCACGGGAATCTGACCCGTGCTGAGATACCCAGACCACCATTGTTGAATGGGGAGTTTTGAAAGCCCCAGGATTTCGATTTGCAGCAGTGGCGGTTCTTCAGTGACTACCTGCACTTTGACAGCGAGACAGCCGACTTGAGCGACTTTAAGTTCACGATTGAGCGCACGAAAAAAGGCACGATGCTTCAGCAAGAGGCGATAGCTCATTTTCTTCTCCTCTGGGACTCCTGTGTTAATACACGTCGGATTAGTCTGAAATGATATCAATCAGCCTATGACCCTCTGCTTCAATTTGCTCGATAACTTTAAAGTGGGATGGCGATAGCCCTTTGCGGAGCAAGTGCAGCTGATCCAAAGGTAACTTGACACGCTTCAAGGGTTTGTCCGCGTGATAGATAGAGCCACTTTTCGTGTAGATCCAATGTGCGTCTTCTCTTTCCCAAACCCCCACGATGAGACTGGTGCAAATCCAGTCTGTGTAGCGTTGCTCGAACGATTGATCCCGCAGATACCCGAATGCGACGCACGCGTAGACGTGGTCATCTTTCATCAGATCAACTAAATATGCGCCGGCTTTGAAATACGCAGTAACCTCCTGCACTGATAGCGGAGCTTTGAAGACTTGAAGGGTGTTCAAATCTAGGTCTGAGAAGTCACGAATCACCTCGGGGTGCTCATAATCCGGACGCAGCCGGAGTCCAATCCAAGCCGCAAAAACTGTTGCCGAAACCGCCAGCTCGCCCGGCACGTCAGGGAATTTGTACAACGAAAAGTCACGCGAGCTTAAGTATTCGTTCCTCAACTCAAGAGGGATGTCGATCAGCGGAATAGTGGGTCCGCTGATCTGGATCTGCTGTAAAGCTGCGAGTATTTCATCGTTGCTGAGCATGTGACTCTCCTGTTTGCTGTATATATATACAGTCTATTGTGGGGCGTTTGTCAAGTGACGTTGAGAATTGCTCAGCACGAAAGAGTTACAATGCGCTGTAGAATGTGTCGCAATGTATTGACATTTGTGAAAATGCGTGCTATAAAAAATATATATTTTTCGCGAAAAGGGGCGCGAAGCGTTTGCGTTTTGCGTGCGCTCAGCTACTTTGAAGCGATCAAGTGATTGTTATCGTTATTTAAATCAGACATTGGGAATTTGATTTTGATGCTCATAGAAGCGTCTTGATCAAAGGCTCAACTTCAATGTCTGAAAGGATGAACGATGATGATTACGACCACTTCCGCTGACAGCCGTCAGCCGATCACAAGCTCTCAGCTTGTATTTAGTGCACCTATCTCGTTTTCACTCTGCTGTTACGCCCGTGTTCTGGAGCATGTGACACACGCTTCGTGCTCACTTGAACAGCAGGAGGCGCTATTATGAGTGCTTCTATTAACGGCCACAGTGTCCAGGATGTAGTAGCCAAGTGGGGGGATCACAACCGACGTATTCCTCGCACCAGTGCTTACCGCCCGACAATTTCGTTTTTCAGTCATCGCTTTCAGCGCTCGCTGTTCACCGAGTCCTATAACGAATTCTTCAATCTCATCGATCTTGAGAGCCAGTTGGCTGTTCAAGAGTACATGGTGCAGCCTTTTACGCTCTCATATGCAGATGGCGCTAGTTATACGCCGGATACGGCCTATGTCGATGAAAATGGCGAGCTGTGGGCGCAAGAAGTGAAAGGTGTTGAGTTTGAACTCACGGATGAACATGAGGCTCGCTTCGAGCGTATTGCTGACGCTCTGGCTGAGTCTGGATGCCACTTCGAGCTTACGTTGATCGACAAAAGTGACCCTTGGTTTGAGCGTCAAAAGCTACTGATGAAATACAGCAGCGCTGGTCATTCTGATTTGCTCACGGTTCTCGATCAGCCTTATGAGGGAACTGTAAGAGAATTGGCAGAACAACTGGGCGCGATCGAGAAATGGATTCCACAGATCTACGCAGCGCTTTTCTATCAGCTGATTTCTTCGCCACCAGGACACGAAAATGACCTGATTACATTTGACTCGCCCATCGTATTTGGAGGTGCTTGCCATGATTAGTAGTCAGTTCAGCGGCCAGTATCAATACGACGGGCGCTTTGTCGATGTAGATCATGTAGGTGGCCGTGTGTTTATGACAGATCGGAACAATAATCCGGTCTTTCAGAAACCGCTTCACCCCAACGACTTTCTGTCACTGGTATCGACAAACAAAGTGATCAAAGTTCGAGGGGGACAAGAGGATGTGGTCACTGTTCCGAATCCGGAAAGTCTGACTGACGATGTGCGTCAGCAGTATTTCATGAATGAATATTGTAAGGCGCTGGATCGAACCGAAACCCCTAACTCCCGACGTACTATGGAGATGGTGATTAATGCGCTTGCCCCGCGCCTGGGTGATACCCGAAAGCCGAGTACGAGTAAGCTCTATCGTCATTATAAAAAGTGGAAGGCAGCGGCATTTGCCGCTGGGTCTGTCCGCAAGTCAGAAGGCCCAAGGGGCAGTTATGCGGACCAAGACAATCAGGACCTTTTTCTGGGTGTCGTTGACGATCACTATTTGTGCCTGAGCCCGAAATCTGTTCGTGAATGCTATCGCCTTTTTGGCGAACGCTTCAGTGATCAGAAGCGTGACGGTTTGATTGAGCCAAAGGCTAAAGTCATCAGCCGTTCAACCTTCTATTCGTGGATTAAACAGATCCCTTTGGACACTGTAATCGAAGCGCAACAGGGAAAAGTAGAGGCTAATAAATATCGACGTAAAGCCAGTGTTAGCTTTGTCTCAAAAACGATTCTGGAGCGTGTTGAAATCGATGCTGTGCATATCAACATCGGCCTGAAAGATGCTGAGGGTAACTGTTACTCGACCGCGATTTTGTATGCGGCAATTGATGTGTGCTCACGCATGATTCTAGGGTATCACTTGCAAGTAGGCGCCACAGGCGGTGAAACCCTGGATGGTTATCGCCACTGCATCATTAATGCTGTGTCACCGAAACCTGACCCTATAGCGTGGCCTGCACATGGTCTGCCAGACTTTATTGTCGGCGATGCCGCAGTTGTATTGAACTCTGATGCGTTCGCATTATTCAAAAACCATCTTGGCGTCTCAATGATCAATACTCCGGCCGGGAGACCATGGCATAAGCCTTTCATTGAGCGTTGGTTTGCGACGTTGAGGGCGCAGCTGTTGGTATCGTTGAGCACCTATGCTGGCAAACGCCAGAAGCCGACCGGTGCTGCGGCGGCCAACAAACAAAAAGATGCGTTACCCATATCTGAGTTTAAACAGCTGCTGCATGACTATGTGGTTCATGCTTACAACAACAATGCCCATGCAGGCTTAAGCGACCAGAGTCCCAATGATGTATGGAAGGCGATGGCTGGAAGCCAGGCGATCCCCCTTGTCCCATCTAATATCGAAGAGCTGCGCCATCTGCGCTGTTATACCGACACTGTAACCTTGGGTCGCCACGGTGTGACTCGGATTGGGGTCGACTATTTCAACGACGACCTGCACCGAGCTGCTGTGAAAGCGGGGGACCTGGATGAAGGTGTGAAAGTCGATATCTATTTTGACAAGGCCGACCTTGGCGCTATCACCGTTTTGTATAAGAACGAGCTGTTTGAAGCGAAAGCACTCCGGGTCGATTTGTCTGGGGTTAGTGAGGCCCAATTGAAAGAGGCCAGAGCGAACAATGCTGTGCCGCGAAGTAAGGAGTCTCCGGTGACACCTAAGAGTCTTCGCAATCCCAGCGGTAGCAGTGAGAGTAAGTCGAACAAAAAGCGTAAGCCGGTCGTGAATAACGGTAAGGCCAATATTCACTTTGGTGCACAAAAAGCAGCGACTAAGAAACCGAAACCTACGACTGATGATGCATTCGATGCATCGAAGTTGACGTTGTAAAGGAGTCACTGCTGATGAATACGCACGTAGACGTTTTAGTAAACGCTGTGATTGCCCATCCATCTTTTGAGGACGGACTTAAGAAAATCGAGCGTGTGCATCGTATGTCAGGCCAACGGCCGCGTGGTTTGTTATTACTCGGTGAAACTGGCGTTGGAAAAACCACATTGCTTAACCACTATGTGGGTTCATACCTTCGGCAAAAATCTGTGCAACCTGGGGAACATCCGATACTTCAGATGGAGTTGGGGTCTCGGACAACAGTAAAAAGTGTCCTGACCGATGCGATTTATGCCTTAGGTGGAATACCGCCAAAGCGGCCGACCGAATATGAATTGATGCATCAATTGACTACTCTCATTGCTGAAATGAAGTGCTCATTATTGATCATCGACGAAGCTCATCACTTGACTGCCAGTCGGCAGGGAACGGATGTCGCTGCTGTTGCAGACTCGATTAAGAGCTTGATGAATCAAGCGGATATTTCAATCATTCTGTCAGGCCTCCCGCATGCTGAAAACGCCTTCATTGGGCATCAAGAGCTTGCTCGCCGATTTCGGCAAAAGGTTGTACTGATGGACTTCACGGCTGTTCACAGTTGGAAGGAGTTCTCATCGTTTGTGAGTGCGCTCCTGGAGTTACTTGGGGGCGTCGCAGCAGGGCTCAAAGATATTGAAACTTACAAGGCGCTCTATATCGCGAGCCACGGAAAACCAAGTGCAATCAGTGATTTACTGATTGAGGCTTTGGAAGAAATGGCCGACGAAGGTGATTCTGCACTGAGTAAAAATCATTTGTCAGCGGCTTTTGAGAGCTTCTCAGCTGATATTAATCCTTTCATGCAGAGTGGCGCTTGGCTTGATGCGTGCATGAACCAGGAGGCTAAAGCGTCATGAAGTTACCGGTACGAGTGACGAAGTTTAATGATGAGACAACCCGTGGCTATGTCTGGCGGGTAGCGATGAAAAACGGCTTTTTGAGTATCAGGCGGTTACTGTCGGCACTTGGGGCCCCAGCTGTATGGTGGAGTAATAAGCGTTGGGACCTGATTTTTGATGAGGTTGAGGGTTTTGCCAGTAGTCCAACCCGAAATTTTGAGCCGGCCAACAGCGTTAATAGTCTATCTCTACCAAGTGGTGTGCAGGACCCTTTAATCGAGAAGATCCGTTTTTGTCCACTATGCCTCATGGAAGGGCGGTACTTCAAAACGGATTGGGAACGTCCTTCCGTTACGACCTGCAACGTACACCACATCAAACTCCTTCATCAGTGTCCATCCTGCGGAGAAGCATTTGAGTGGGAACACTCGCTTATGACTGGGTGCAAGGCCTGTGGTTTTAGTTGGCAGTTGCTGAACTTCAAAAAAGTACAGAACAGAGACTATCGAATGAGGAGGGAGTCGCTCAGGCCTTATCGGGGGTTCGATGCTTACTATTGTCAGGCATTGATTCATGCATACAGGCCCCTATCTGTTGAGCTTGAGACTGCTAGAAGAATTGATCTTGACTTGGATAAGTTGCCAGAAATTGCTGAGCAAGCATTACGTTTCATGACTGATCCTGAGCTGCTTTCGAATTTTCGCTCGAGTCGCGTAGTGAAGTACAACAGCCTGAAGTTGGAAGTCTTTCCGTGGTTTTCAGTTGTCGGGGCTTTGCAAGCGCAACCGGTCAGGCACTTTTACGCTCGCAAAACACTACTTCCAGATTACCAGCGAGGCAATTTTTCAGCAGCTGATATGCTGTTGACGGTAGAAATCATTACTGCAACTAAATTGTTAGGCCTTGATGTCCTTTGGAATGTCAAAATGCAAGATCATCAGAAGCCGCACGAGATGCATTATGAAGTTAGGCAGAAAATTGCGCCTGCACTGACTCGGCTGGGGATAAAACCAAGAGCGAAAGCAAATAAAGTCTTCTGGCATCGATATCATCTAAAGGATTTACATGCATTTGCTGACCACTTTTCGTTGGCGAGTGTACAACAAGAGAATGATTTGATTTGGATTATCCCGAGTAGTCATTTACTGAATCAGCATGGTCTGACTTACATTGACTTATTGGAGGCAGGACAGAAGGGAGAGCTGCAATTGTATCGACGACACATGCAAGGGGTCTCTATAGTCGGTGCCGAAGTACAAGTATTTCATGATTGGCTTTGGTCAAGATTGAAGTGCAAATGTTCAGGATCGATTGCTACACGAGATCTTTACAACATTCTGGGGCTGACACCAAAGTACGTGCATGGATTTATCGAAAAGGGAATTTTGTCGAAAGATCCGGAGCACTCCAGGGGGATAGTGATGTGTGGAAAAAGAAAAGAAAGAAAACAATTAGCTTTGGACGGAGAGAGTACTTTTTCATTTCTCAAGAGCATCTATGCTGAGCGTTTTACAACTGTTGAGTATTGGATGCCTGCTGAACAGGGAGAAGAGAAACAGAATATGAGAAAGTAAGACTTAGAACTTAGGATAGTTCGAGGTTAAGATATCGCCTGCCGCCTGCCGCCTGCCGCCTGCCGCCTGCCGCCTGCCGCCTGCCGCCTGCCGCCTGCCGCCTGCCGCCTGTCTCATGAAGAATT
>Ga0193959_1000204_pt1 | contig 24304 bp, 28 predicted proteins | sample FB_2_MG_FD_140333 | JGI IMG/M metagenome (GOLD analysis project Ga0193959, IMG submission 140333) | Microbial mat bacterial communities from the Broadkill River, Lewes, Delaware, United States - FB_2_MG | ecosystem: Environmental > Aquatic > Freshwater > River > Microbial mats | place: USA... | reverse complement strand
TGAACGAAGATAAATACTTAAAATTATTTGCTATGGTAGGTGTGAGTTTGAGAGTTGGACTAAATCTCATAGGTATTAAGGCAAAAGATAAAATGTAATAACAGGGAGAATATTTCTCCCTGTTTAAGAATTAGTCTTCTAAAATTTGTTGTTTTTTCATCTCAGCATCTCTTTGTGCTAAGAACTCTTCAATGTTATATTGTGAACGATATTGAGGGCTCATAAGGTGTATTAGTATATCACCTAAGTCTATAACAATCCACTCATTTTCAGCGTCTATATGCAAGAAAGATTCGTCTTTATCTTTTAAACCTTTTTTTAAATCATCTAATAAAGAGATACCATGTCTCTCTCCCATAGTTGTTGCAATTACAACTTGACTTACAAAATAGTCTTTATCACTCATATCAAAAGTTTGAATATTTTCTGCTTTTTTGCTATCAAGGATATTGACTATATTTTCTATTCTTTGTTTCATTTAATTGTTTCCTTTTTTTGGAGTAAACTCCGTAAAAATTCCTTACACTGAAACTATACTTTCAGTAAGAATTATTTTTTTTATAAAATTTTGTTATCTCATCTTCGATTATTTGTGGTATGAAAGATTTGTTCATAGTTGAACGAAGTTTTGAAGAGCTAATCTTAGCATTTATTGGCAATTTTATCAAGCTTTTTGGAATATTTGTCTCATCTCTAGAAGCAATTACAAACTCAACTAGATGTGAGAGTTCTTCGTACTTATACCATTTATGTAAAGAGTCTAGGTTGTCAGCTCCGATTATTAGATAAATTTTTTCTATATGAGGTTCTTTTTGTATTATATATTTTACGGTTTCTATAGAGGTTACAGCTCTTTTTTGTTTTATTTCATACTCTAAAATCTCTACTTTTTTTTGATTTTCAAAAACTTTTTTAAGCCATTTTAGTCGTAATTTTGGAGGTGCAAATGAATTTTCTTTAAAAGGATTCAAGTGAGTAGGTACTATATAAAGTCTGTCTATGGTTAGAGTGTTTAGAGCTTCGTTGGCTATTTGTACATGTCCTACATGTAAAGGGTCAAAACTCCCACCAAAAATTGCTATTTTCATTAAAGATTTTCCTTACCTCATTTTCGATATAATCGCTTTATTATAACACAAGGATGATTTTATGGCATTAAAAATTGCAATTAATGGCTTCGGAAGAATAGGAAGATGTGTAGCTAGAATTATAGATACAAGAGATGATGTAGAATTAGTATGTGTAAATGACACTGCTAATAGGGACATGACAGAACATTTACTTAAATATGACAGCGTGCATGGGAAGTTTCATGGGGAGATTAAAACTTTAGAAGATGATTATATGCAAATTGGAAATGCTAAAGTTAAAATGTTCTCTACAAGAGATCCAAAAGAGTTAAATTTTTCTGATTATGGGGTTGATATTGTTTTAGAGTGTACTGGTGCATTTTTAACACAAGAGAAAGCTCAAGCTTTTATAGATAACGGTATTAAAAAAGTACTTATGTCAGCACCTGCTAAAGATGACACACCAACATTTGTAATGGGTGTAAATGAAAAGACATATAAAGGACAAGCAATAGTATCAAATGCAAGCTGTACTACAAACTGCCTTGGCCCAATTGCAAAAGTACTTGATGATGCATTTGGAATCGACAAAGGACTTATGACAACAATTCACTCATATACAAATGACCAAAATATACTTGATGTAAAGCACTCAAAAGATATTCGTCGTTCTCGTGCGGCAGCTGTAAATATGATACCAACTACAACAGGAGCAGCAAAAGCAATAGGCCTAGTTCTTCCTCAACTAAAAGGTAGACTTCATGGTCAAAGTGTTAGAGTTCCAACTCCAAATGTAAGTATGGTTGATTTAAATGTTTTGGTTAAAAAAGATACAACTATTGAAGAAATTAATGCACTACTAAAAGAAAAAGCAAATGGTGAGTTAAAAGGTATCTTAGAAGTTGATGAAGAGCATAGAGTTTCTCAAGATTTTCAAAGTTGTCCTATAAGCTCAATCGTAGCAGCTGATTTGACACAAGTAATAGCAGGTAACATGGTGAAAATCATGGCATGGTACGATAATGAGTGGGGATATTCAACTCGCTTAGTAGATATGGCTCTACATATTAGTAAGTAAGGATTGTAATGATTCGTTCAGTTCGTGATATAGAAGTAACAAATAAAAAAGTATTTATTAGATGTGATTTTAATGTACCTTTAGATGAGTTTATGAATATAACAGACGATAGAAGAATTCGCTCAGCAATTCAAACAATTCGTTTTTGTTTAGATCATAACTGTGCTGTTGTGATAGCAAGCCACCTAGGTCGTCCTAATGGAGTATTTGAATCTAAATATTCATTGGATCCTGTCTTTAAAAGGCTTACTCGTATTCTAAATTGCGAAGTGCAATTTGCAAGTGATATTACTGGAAATGATGCAAAGCAAAAAGTGGAAAATTTGAAAAATGGTGAAGTTTTACTTTTAGAAAACCTTAGATTTGAAAAAGGTGAAACTAAAAACGATCCTGAATTTGCAAAAATATTAGCTTCATATGCAGATGTTTATATAAATGATGCTTTCGGTGTTTGCCATCGTGCTCATGCTTCTGTTGAGGCAATTACTCAGTATTTTGATGAAAAGACAAGTGCTGCTGGGTTTTTACTTCAAAAAGAGGTAAATTTTTCTAAAAACTTATTAAAAGCACCTACTCGTCCTTTTGTGGCTGTTGTAGGTGGAAGTAAAGTGAGTGGAAAGCTTCAAGCCTTAGTAAATTTACTGCCTCGCATTGATAAGCTTATTATTGGTGGTGGCATGGCTTTTACATTTTTAAAAGCGCAAGGTGTGGATGTTGGAAATTCGCTTGTAGAAGATGATTTAATGCCTGAAGCATTAAAAGTTTTAGAAAAAGCAAAACAATTAGGTGTAAAGCTTTATCTACCAGTAGATGTAGTTGCAGCACAAACTTGTTCTCAAGATTCGACTATAAAGTTTGTAACAACACAAGAAATACCAAAAGGATGGATGGGCTTAGATATAGGTCCAGCAACTTCAAGAATGTTTAGAGAAGCACTTAATGATGCACAAACAATTCTGTGGAATGGACCAATGGGTGTTTTTGAACTTGAAAAATTTGCAAAAGGAAGCTTTAAAATTTCTCATGCAATTAGTGAAGCTCATGCTACAACTGTTGTTGGTGGTGGTGATACCGCTGATGTGGTTGCAAGAGCAGGGGATGCTGATGAAATGACATTTATCTCTACTGGTGGTGGAGCAAGTTTAGAACTTATAGAAGGCAAAGAACTCCCTGGCGTAAAACCTTTATATAACAAGAAAGAAGAGTAATGATAATCGCATCAAATTTTAAAACCAATCATACGAGAAAAAGTACAAGAGAGTTTGTTCTGCAAGTAGATAGTTTTATAAAAGACAGCAATTCTAGTGATTTATCTCATTTGAATAAAACTACAACTTCATTTGATAGTTTTAGCAAAAAGAAAAATACTTGTGTTCAAGCGCGTATATATCCTACAGCAACGGCTCTTGATAATTTTAATTGTGATGATAGTATTAAAGTAGGAGCTCAGAATTTTTATCCTATATATAATGGTTCATGTACAGGTGAAGTTGGGTTAGAACAACTTGAAGAATTTGGAGTACAAAGTGTTCTTATAGGACATTCTGAAAGAAGACATATTCTTAAAGAGAGTAATGAGCTTATAGTAAAAAAATATGATTATGCCAAAGAACAAGGTTTTGAAATACTTTATTGTGTGGGTGAACCTAAAGAAGTTCGAGAAGCAGGTCTTGATGCTGTTATGGCCTATGTTTGGGGACAATTTGATGGGATTGACTTAGATTATGAAAAATTAGTGATAGCCTATGAGCCAGTATGGGCAATAGGTACTGGACTAACAGCTAGTAATGATGATATCAAAGAAGTTTTAAAAAGATTAAGAGAAAATATACAAAAGCCACTACTTTATGGTGGTAGTGTAAAAGTAGATAATGTTGGTGATATATTAAGCATTGAAAACTGTGATGGAGTTCTTGTTGGGACTGCAAGTTGGCAAGCAGAAGATTTTTGTAAAATGATCGAAGCTGCACAAAATTTAAAATAGTTAAGGATTTTATATGATAATGAAGGGTAAAAAAGGTCTTATAGTAGGAATAGCAAATAATAAATCAATAGCATATGGAATAGCAAAAGCTTGTAAAGCGCAAGGTGCAGAGCTTGCATTTACATTTTTAAATGAACAATTAGAAAAAAGAGTTCGTCCTATCGCAGAAGAGTTTGGTGCAGAAGCTGTTTATGAGCTTGATGTGAATAACCCTGAGCATTTAAGTGAACTAACTCAGTCACTTGAAAAGGATTTTGGGAAGATAGATTTTGTTGTTCATTCTGTTGCATTTGCTCCAAGAGAAGCATTAAATGGCGGACTAGTTGATACAACGAGAGAAGCTTTTGATATTGCTATGGGAACTTCTGTTTATTCACTAATCTCACTTACTGCAGCATGCCTACCAGTCATGAATGATGGTGGTTCTATTTTAACGCTAAGTTATCTTGGAGGACCAAAATTTATACCTCATTATAATGTTATGGGAGTTGCAAAAGCAGCACTTGAATCGAGTGTTCGTTATCTTGCTGTTGATTGTGGAAAAAGAAATATTAGAGTAAATGCGATTAGTGCAGGGCCTATTAAAACACTTTCTGCTTCAGGAATTGGTGATTTTAGAATGATTTTAAACTGGAATGAGATAAATTCTCCATTAGGCAGAAATGTAACTACTGATGAGGTAGGAAACTCTGGAATGTATCTTTTAAGTGATCTCTCATCTGCAGTAACTGGTGAGGTACATTATGTTGATAGTGGTTACAATGCTATGGGTATGGCATTAGCAACAAAAGACGAAGAAGGAAAAACTACTCTCGCTTGGGACGAAAGAAACAAATAAATGTTAAAGGTAGCACTGCTAAAAGTCTCTTATGTAGTGCTCATGCTTTTAATAATTTGCATTATATCTTTTGGAGCTATTCATTTAGCTCCAAACTCTTTTTTTGCAAGTGGAGAGCTTAATCCAAATATAACAGCAGAATCAATAGAACAACTCAAAAAAGTATATGGTTTAGATAAGTCTTTACCAGAACAGTTCTTTTCATGGCTAAAAGCAGTAGTCCAACTTGATTTTGGTATCTCATTTGCAAGTGGACAAAGTGTAAGAGATGAAATACTTTCACGACTTCCTATAACACTTCTTTTAAATGTTATAAGTTTGATTTTAGTTTTTTCTATTTCTATGTTTTTAGGAATAAAATCAGCTTTGAAACAAGAGAGTAAATTTGACAAATTTACAAAACAATTTTCACTTTTTTCTTATGCTATGCCTTCATTTTATCTAGCACTTCTCCTTGTAATTGTTTTTAGTGTAGAATTAAACTGGTTTCCTATTTCAGGACTTCATTCTGTAGATGTTAAAGATGGATTTGAGTATTATCTTGATTTTACTTTGCATTTAGTTTTACCGATATTTGTTATGGTATTTGGAGGCATTGGAAGTCTTAGTATGTATATAAGAAGTTTGACTTTAGGTGTTTTAAAAAGTGATTATATCTTTTTTGCACTCTCCAGGGATATAAAAGGAACTCAACTGTTTAGGCGATTTATTTTACCAAATATTTCTCCTCCAATAGTGACTATCTTAGGTCTTTCTTTGCCAGGACTCATTGGTGGAAGTGTGATTTTAGAATCTATTTTTGCTATCAATGGGATGGGATTACTCTTTTTTCAGAGTGCTCTTAGTCGAGATTATCCTGTAATTATGGGGATACTCATAATTTCAGCATTTTTAACTTTACTTGGAAATATTATCGCTGATTTAATTTTATTAAAATTGAACCCTCATTTTAAAAGGGCTCAATAAGAGAATATGTAAATATCTTTACATGTAAAGGTTATTATGCACCACCAAATAAATTTGAAAGTGCATTAGGGTCTTTTTCTGGTTGATTTGAACCACCATTCTCCCCATCAAGTTCTACAAGTTCTATGTCCATATCAACTAACATAGAAGTAAGACGAATATTGATACCACTTTTTCCAATAGCTTTTGATTTTTGGTCACTTGGTAAAGTTACTATTGCTTTATTATCTAGAATTTTAACATTTGATATAATTGCTGGACTTAGTGCTCTTGAAATAAAAATCTCTGGAATACTAGAGTACTCAATACAGTCAATGTTTTCGTTGTTTAATTCACCACTTACCGCATTAATTCTCATTCCCTTCGTGCCAACAGTAGCACCAACAGCATCTATATTTGGATGTAAAGATGTAAGTGCTACTTTTGCTCTCTCACCTGGAATTCTTGCGCTTGAATTTATAGTAATGAGTTCATCTTTGATTTCAGGAACTTCAAGTGCTAAAAGAGCTTCAAGAAATTTTGGACTTGTTCTCGAAATTTCTACATAAATACCTTGGGATTTATCGATAAAAACTTTTCTTATAACAGCTTTTACAACATCGCCTACTTTAAATTTTTCACCCTTGATTCTGTTCTTTCTTGGCATTACTGCACGGACTTCATCAAATTCTACGAAAGTTGTTTCTTCATTGTCCACTCTAGTAACTGTTCCTGTGATACAGTTTCCAACCATACTTTTGTATTTTTCGAAAATTTGGTCTTCAAGTAGTCTTTGAATGTGAAATTCTAACTCTCTTTGAAGAGTTGCAGCTGCAGTTCTTCCTAAATTATCAAGAGGAAGTTCGTAAGTCAGCTCGTCCCCAACTTCCGCATCAGGGTCTTCCTCTTTAGCTTCACTAATACCTGTGTATTTATCTTTTTCATCTTCGAGTCTTTCATCGTTATCTTCGACTACAAGTACTTTTTGAAAAAGGTTAAGTGTTTTAGTTTCAGTATTTATAACAGTCTCATAGTCGTAGTCTTCACCATATATTTTTTTAGCCGTTTTAGTAAGTGCTATACAAACAGTGTTTTTTACATCCTGAATATTTAAATCTTTTTCATGAGCGATTGACTCAATAATATCAATTATTTTTTCCATATTTTACTCTTTCTTTTTGCATTATTTATGCTTTTAATTTTAGCAATATATAAGTGTTGTAATGATCTTCAGGGATTGCTGTTTCGAGGATTTGAATTATACCTTAAATTTGCTTTTAAGAACTTTAATGCGAATTTTATTGAAAAGTGGATATACTAGTCGATTATTATAATGAATTGAGGTAAACTCTATGAAAAATATAGAAACTAAGTTTCTTACTTCTCTATAGAAGCATTTTTCAAGGTTTTTGCTTTTTGAAAAAAGGGATATTAAAATGGAATTGAAATTAGCTAGAAATGAAATTAACGCAAAACCAAAATCAATTACTTTAGAAAAAGTAGAAGATATAATTGAAAAAGAGGGACATAAAATATTTTATTTTGACAAAGAAAATTCTCATAAAGATTTAGTTGCTTTAGTAGAGCATTTTGAAGGCAAAGATTTTAGCGTGTATCTTCGTGAAGTAAAGTATGGTCTTGGTGAAGGTGATTACATGTATGAGATTCATATACTGTAAGGCTTAGATTTTTGAACAATAGAAAAAGCGTATACATAGAAACACTTGGATGTGCTATGAATACAAGAGATACGGAACATATAATCGCAGAATTAAGTAGCAAAGACAATTATGAGCTTTGTGATGATGCAAAGACTGCTGATTTGATTATGATAAACACTTGTAGTGTCAGAGAAAAGCCAGTAAATAAGCTTTTTTCTGAAATAGGTGTTTTTAATAAAATAAAAAAAGATGGTGCTAAGATAGGGATTTGTGGTTGTACTGCAAGTCACTTAGGTGAAGAAATTTTTAAACGAGCTCCATCTGTTAGTTTTGTGCTTGGTGCAAGAAATGTCTCTAAAGTCTCACAGGCTGTGAAAGCAGAAAAATTTATTGATGTTGATATTGATTATGATGAAAGTACTTATGCTTTTGGGGAGTTTAGAGCTTCAGGATATAAAGCATATGTAAATATTTCTATTGGTTGTGATAAAAAGTGTACATACTGTATAGTACCACATACTCGTGGAGATGAGATATCTATACCACCTGAGTTAATAATCCAAGAAGCTAGAAAAGCTGCAAAAAATGGTGCAAAAGAGATATTTTTACTTGGACAAAATGTCAATAACTATGGACGAAGATTTTCTTCAAAAAGAGATGAAAAAATAGACTTTTCAGATTTGTTAAATCTTATAAGTGAGATAGATGAAGTGAAAAGAATTCGTTTTACTTCTCCTCACCCTTTACATATGGATGATAAGTTTTTAGAGACTTTTGCTTCAAATCCAAAAGTTTGTAAGTCCATGCATATGCCTTTGCAAAGTGGTTCAACTCATATACTTGAAGAGATGAAAAGAGGCTATACAAAAGAGTGGTTTTTAAATCGTGCTTTAAAGCTAAGAGAGTTAGTCCCTGATGTTTCTATTAGTACTGATATTATCGTAGCTTTTCCTGGTGAGAGTGATGAAGACTTTGAAGATAGTATGGATGTTATAGAAAAAGTTAGATTTGAACAGATTTTTGCTTTTAAATACTCTGCAAGACCACTTACAAAAGCAGCAGAATTCACAAATCAAGTAGATCCTGATGTGGCATCTGCTAGATTAAGTAGGCTTCAAACTAGACAAGATGAAATTCTTGATGAATTATCTCAGACTAAAAATGATAAAGTTTATGATGTCTATTTTGAAGAGTTAAGAAATAATGGCTTAGTTGCAGGAAGAAGTGACAATAATGCACTCGTTCAAGTTGAAGGTAGTGAAGAGTTACTTGGAAAAATCTTGAAAGTAAAAATAACGAATCCTAGACGCTTGGCACTTTATGGCGAAGTTGTTAAATAAAAAAATAAAAAAGAAGTTAGAGGTACTTATAGTACCTCCTTTAGCATATATAATTCTTCAGTTTATCTATTTTACATGTAAAAAAAGATATCATTTTGATAAGACTAAAGTAAAAGATACTCCATCAGTTTTTGTGTTTTGGCATGGAGAATTAATGATGCTACCTTTTGCTTATAAAGATTATAGAAAATCTAAAAATATAGATACGATTGTAAGTCAACATCATGATGGTGAGATAGCTACAAGACTTTTGCATTTTTTTGGTGGTGGAACTATTCGAGGTAGTTCTTCAAAAGGTGGATTAAAAGCACTTAAAGATGCATTTGCTTCACTAAAAAGTGGTAGAGATATTGGTATTACTCCTGATGGACCAAGAGGTCCGAGGCATAGTGTTGCTGATGGTGCAGCAGTCATTGCACAAAAAAAAGGTGTTCCTATTGTTGCTATAAATGTTAAAATTAGCCGTTGTTGGAGACTTAGTAGCTGGGATAAATTTGCAATTGCAAAGCCATTTAGTACTCTAGATTATTATTATAGTGATCCCTTTTATCTAACGAATATGTCTTTGGATGATGCAAAAGCTATGATTAAAGAAAGGTTGAATATACATGCTTTCTAAAATTAATTTGATTATATTTGTTGTTGTTTTATTAGGCAGTAGTTTCTTTTATTTTAGTGCTGATTCTTCGTATAAAAACTCTGTTCAATCACGAGTTTATTATATGCTTGGTAATTATGAAAGTGCTTATGAGTTAGCAAAAAAAGCATATGATGAAGATAGTTATAATAAAATGGCAAATACTGTTATGACTCAAAGTAAAATAGCGCTGAGCTATGAAAAATATATCACACAGGGTAATGAATATTTAAAAAAGATAGATGAAATTAGTTTGAAAAAAGAGTATTCACAAGAAGATAAAGTAAGGGTGAAGTTTATGTGCGAAATCATGATAGAGAGCTATGATGATTTAAAGCCATCAACTCTGACTGATGAAAGTCTTCAGGAAAATTCTAAAAAGATGCAAAAAAAGTTTAAACAACTTTATGCAGAACTATTTTAGGAACTTCTTTTGCTTTATATTTGGTATAATAGTAACAAAATAAATTAAACGGGTGTATATGGCATTAACAAAAGTTTTACAAAAATATTTTTCTAATATATTTATTTCCATAATTCACCAAGATAATGAGTGGATTATCACTTCAAAAGTTGTAAGAAATGGAGTTATAAAAGATAAATTTATAGAAAACTTTGAAAGCGATGGGCGTGACAATATTCCTTCTAAAATGGAAAAATATTTAGAAAAGCTTCAAACAGAGTATAATTTTGCATATATAGCAGTATTTTTAGATTCAATGGGTCAGGGAGCTATTAGTGGCATAAGTGCAACTGATTTTCAAAAAAACAGTGTAGATATGAAAAGTGTAACTCATATAAATATAGATAAAAATTGGGTTGTTTATGCTTCTTTTATTGATATAAATTGGATAAAAAATCTTTTTAAAAATAGTGGAGTAGATTTTATTTATTCACCATTTATAGTACAAAACAGTCTCATTAAAAAACAAACGCCAAGAGAACAACCAACACTGTATATTTTAAATCATAATGACTCGGTAACAATTAGTATTTTTGAAAATGGAAATATTTTATTTGGGGCATACTTTCAAACCACAACAGATGATAAAATTGGTGGTGAAGAGGACTGGGAAAATGAATCAGAAGAAGAGGGGCTTGATGATTTAATAGAGTTAGATAACATGGGGGATGATGATATAGGTGGTCTTGATGAACTTGATGATTTAGGTGACTTAGATGATTTAGAAGAAAATGAAGATGCAGAGGGTTTTGAAGAAGTAAAGGAAAAAGATAAAGACTTAGGACATTTTAGTAGTGGTGAAGAACAAGTCGAGAGTAATTTAGAACTTTTTGGTAGAGATATATTGATATATAAGTATTTAACTTCCTCATTAAAAGAGTTTTATAAAAATCCATTGTATAAAAGCAATTTTATTGAAAAAATAATAATTTATGATGGATATGAGGTTAGCAATGAGTTAATAGATATGATAGAAAATGACTTGCTAATGGATATTGAAATGCACAAAATAAACATCAGTGAAATAGTTTGTGATATATCTATAAAAGAAGCACTCAAATGAGATTGTCATTTATAGCTCCTAGAAAAAAGCACCTTTTTAGTATATTTACAAAGGTATGGATAGTTTTTATCATTTCTATAGTTATATTACTCAACATCTTTAATCTCTTTATAGTGTATAAAAATTCAGATTATAAACAAACTGCCATCAAAATTAAAAATCAAAGAATACAACTAGAAAAAGATATAGAAAATATAGATGAAAAAATAGGATTTATTTTAAGGCAAAAAGCAGTTGCAGAAGAGATATATGCAAATAATATAATTTTAAAAGATAGTATCAAAAACCTTTTTGATTTAGTTCCAGACCAAATTACTTTAAATAAGGTAATTATGGAAAAAAATTCACTTGTGATTTATGGGGTAACTCCAACGAAAGATGCATATAATTTTCTTTTATCAGCACCGCTTAAATCCATTTTTCATACAAGTCAAACAATCTTTTATCTAACAGATAAAGGGTGGTATAATTTTGTCAGTACAAATAAAATCATCAACCCAGAAGGTGGTGAATAATGGATAAGAGTATGGAAAAAATTGATATTATAAAGCTATTACTTTATCTATTGATTTTTATAGTAGCAACTCTTTTTATGATTCTTATTGTCATTGTTCCTAATATAAAAGATTACCGTGCTTCAAAGATAGTGTATAAAAAAGCATATGTTCATAAAATGAGAGTAGAAAATGTACTTGTTGATAGAGACAATGAACTGCGAAATTTAAACATAGAAAACAGAAGAGCACTTACTTCTTTTATGCACAAATTTTCAACCGATAATTTTATAAAGTATTCTGGGCAGTTTTTTAATGAAGTATCACTTGTAGAAGTAGAAAAAAAAGAGTATAAAAAAGAGTTTGTAGAATACGAACTAAGAGTAAGTTCATCTTTAAAAAGCCCAACTAATTTTTACGATTTTTTAGAAGGACTAAATAGATATGAGAACATAATTCAAGCAGATTTTCCTATACGAATGGAATCAAATGCTAGCACTATAAGCTCAGCTTTTACAATTAAAGTTTATGATATTAATGCTACGAAATAGAGTATAAATAGGGTCTTATTTTAGAAGGTATCTTCTCAATTCTACATTTCTCTTTAAATTTTTTATCCATTACTTCATCAACTACAGGGCAGATATAAATTTTTTTATCATTAAAAGAGATGGCAATCTTTGATGAGATTATGCAATCTTTTGTTCTTAATATTTCATCTCTCATAGCGCTGCTTAAAAGAACACCAAGTCTTTTAACAACTTTATCAATGCCACGAATATTTATCAAGTCATCTGAAGCTCTTGGTAAAATATATAAATCTTTTATCTGTTCTATATCTTGTGGCAACAGTCTTTGTGCATCTTTTTCTAGGTAGCTAAAACTTTTTTTTATTCCACTTGCGTATTTAGAGCAAAATGAGTCTGAAAACTCTTCACGGATTTGATTTCTAAAGTATTTTTTATCACTATTAGAACTATCTATGAAGTGTTTGATTTTGTTTACATGTAAAAACTCTGTTATTTCGTTTTTGCTTACATGTAAAAGTGGTCTGATAGTTTTGTATTCTAGTTCATCTTCAATCTCACTCATACCACCAAGCTCAACACAACCAGCACCACGGCTAAATTGCATCAAAAACCACTCTAGTTTATCATTGAGGTGGTGAGCAGTTAGAAGAGTACTATAAGAGTACTCAGATATGATTTTTTTAAAAAAATCATATCTTGTTTGTCTTGCATTGTGTTCAAAATTATTTTTTTCAAGTTTACATGTAAAAACAAAACACTCTTTGTTAAACTCTTTTGCTAACTCTCTTGCATACTTTTCTTCTTCAAGACTTTGTTCTCTTGTTTGATAATTTACAAGAGCTATATCAAACTTTACATGTAAAGCTTTTAAAATATAAAAAAGTGCACTAGAGTCACTCCCTGCAGAGAATGCAAGTAAGTTTTTGCCCTTTTTTAACTCTTCTAAAACGCTAGAAGAGAGTTTTGGTAACTGTTGCAAGCAGTTTGTCTCCTACGAGTTCTTGTATCGTTGCTTTGTAGCTTTTGCCTACTTCTAAGGCTCCAACATCACTCTCATTGACTAATATCTCTCCATCAATTTCAGGAGCCCAAGCTAACTCTCTAGCTCCCATAAAAAATTCACCTTCACTACTCTCACCTTCGATAATAATGTCTATCTCTTTTCCAAGAAGGTTTTTTAGTGATTTCTCGTGTTTAGCTTTTACCATCTTTTCGATAATCTCAAGCCTTTTGGTTATTTCATCTTCATCTACCTTATGATTCATTTCATAAGCACTTGTATCTTCTTCATCACTATAAGCAAAAAGTGAAATCCTATCAAAATCAAACTCTTGTACAAATTCTAAAAGTTCATTAAATCTATCTTCATCTTCTTGTGGATGACCGATTATAAGGCCTGTTCTTAAAAAACTATTTTTTGCATTTCTCATGATATTGAGTTGTTCCAAAATTCTTTTTTTGCCAGCTCCTCTTTTCATGATTTTGAGCATTTCATCACTTATGTGTTGTATTGGCATATCAAAATAGTTATGAAACAGCTTGGAGTTTATAATAGTCTCTAAAAGAGCATTTGAAGTGGTTGTAGGGTACAAATACAAAATTCTAGCACTCTTTATCCCCTCTATGTTTTCTATTTGCTCGATAAGCTCGATAAGCCCCTCTTTTTTACCCAAGTCTCTACCATAAGAGCTACTATCTTGAGAAATAAAACTAAAGTCGTAAAATCCTTTTTTCACTAAGATTGTTACTTCTTTTACAATAGATTCAATTGTTCTTGAGTGAAGTTTACCTTTAAAGTTCGGAATTGCACAAAAACTACAACTCTGGTTACACCCTTCGCTTAGTTTTATATACGCATGAGCGACAGAGCCTGTGATAACTCTCTCTTCCTCATTTAAAAGGTATGTTGCAGGTGTGAAACGGCTTTTTTTACTGTTGATAATTTCATCGATTTTATCATAATCACCTGTTCCTGTAAAAAGATCTACTTCTTGAAGCTCTTCTTGAAGCTCCTCTCTATATCTCTCAGTCAAACATCCAGTTACAACAAGTAAAGAGTCTTTTTTACGAACTTCATGCAAAGAAAAAATAGTATCTAAACTCTCCTCTTTTGCAGGTCCTATGAAACCACAAGTATTTACTATAAGCACATCTGCATTTTTAGGTTCATCTATTATTGTATACTCTTTTAGTTTCCCTAACATAACTTCTGAATCTACTAAGTTTTTATTACATCCTAGTGAAACTAAATATAAATTTTTACTCATTTTTTTCCTATATTTTCTTTTATCTATTTTATCTAAAAAAATTCCAAATTTTGAAAATTTTCATTTTTCATGCTTTTGAGTCTACTTTTTAAATCCCCTACATGAATTTCTAATTTATGACCATCAGGGTCTAGTATGTAGAAAGAGTTTCCCTCACTGGTATTTGTTTTCCACTCTTTTATGCCGTGTTTAATAAGATTTTTTTTCATATTAGCAAAGGCTATTTTTGAAATACTAAATGCTATGTGAGTATAATCTTTAGAAGGATTAGATTCATCAAGATTCAGACAAAACCATAAATCTCCAAGTGTTAAATATGCACCTTTTAGCCACTTAGCATGAGCCTTCATCCCTAATAGTTTTACATAAAAATCAAAAGATTTATCTATATCGTTTACCGCTAGAGTGATATGGTTTAATCCTGTAAGCATTCTATATCCATATATTGTCGATTAATCTTGTGTTGCCAACTTTAGCAGCGATTAAAATCATGCTATTTTTTAAATCCACTGTATCTATTTTTTCAAATTTTCTATCTGTTATTGCTATATATTCTATCTCTAAATTTTCTAAAACTTCACACATTTTCTCTTTTATAATCTTTACATGTAACTCGCCACGCATAATTTCTCTTGAAGCAATTCTAAGAGATTGTGATATATTTACAGCTTCTTTTTTTTCTTCTTCACTTAAGTAAGCATTTCTTGAAGATAGTGCCAAGCCATTTTCATCTCTAACGATTTCGCAAGGTACAATAGTTGTGTCTAAAAAAAGAGTTTTAACCATGTTTTGTATTAAAAACAGTTGTTGTGCATCTTTTTTCCCAAAGTAAGCATTTGTTGGTCTAGTGAGATTTAAAAGTTTCAGTACAACTCTTAAAACACCATCAAAGTGCTTTGGTCTTTTGTACCCTTCTAAAATATAGCTCTGTTTAATTGGGGCAAGTATATGCGGTTCATCATCAAAGTATATTTCATCAGAGTTTGGCATAAAAAGAACATCTACTCCTGCAAGTTCACAAATCTTTAAATCAGCTTCATGCCTTTTAGGATAAGTAGTAAAATCTTCGCCAGCTAGAAACTGAGTAGGATTTACAAAAATAGAGACAATAGTTTGGTCATTTTTTTCTATAGACTCTTTTATCAAAGAGATATGCCCTTGGTGCAATGCTCCCATAGTTGGAACAAGTCCAATACTACATGTAAGAGATTTTCTATAGTTTATAAGTTCTTGGGTTGTTTTTAATATTTTCATTTTAGGGACTTTATTGTAAAATAAGAGCTTATTATATCCAAAAAAGCTTAGTATAGTTTTTTTAGGTATACTAAAACTTCGTAAAGAAAATGTAAAAGGTATTGAATTTGGATAATTATGAATATACAGAACTTTTAAAAAAACTCGCAATCAAGATAGATAATATCGCACAAATCATAAAACCAGATGAAATCAAAACAAGATTGAATGAAATTTCGCAGATGGAACAAGAACCAGATTTTTGGAGTGATGCTAAAAAAGCAGCGACCATTTCTAAAGAAAAAACAACTGCAAACTCAATTTTAAGTAGATACGAAAAAGCAAAAACAGTACTTCAAGACACCAATGACATTTATGAAATGGCTATGGAAGAGGGTGATGAAGAGACAATTGCTGAAGTAGTAGCAGAAGCAGAAAATCTTGAGACTTTAGTGAGTGATCTTGAAGTTGCTATGATGTTAAGTGGTGACGAGGATGGAAGCAATGCTATAGTATCTATTCATCCAGGAGCAGGAGGAACAGAATCTCAAGATTGGGCTAGTATGCTTTATCGAATGTATCTTAGATGGGCTGAGCGATATGGTTTTAAAGTTGAAACGCTTGACTTTCAAGAGGGTGATGAAGCAGGGTTAAAAGATGTTAGTTTTGTAATTCGCGGTCTTAATGCTTATGGATATTTAAAAGTTGAAAATGGTATACATAGACTTGTTAGGATTTCTCCCTTTGATTCCAATGCAAAAAGGCATACTTCATTTAGTTCTGTTATGGTAAGTCCTGAAGTTGATGATGATATTGATATTACGATTGAAGATAAAGATATAAGAATTGATACTTATAGGGCGAGTGGTGCTGGTGGTCAGCATGTAAACAAAACAGACTCTGCGATTCGTATAACGCATATAGAAACTGGGGTAGTTGTTCAGTGTCAAAACGATAGAAGCCAACATAAAAATAAAGCAAATGCTTTAAAGATGCTAAAATCTCGTCTTTATGAGCTAGAGTTAGAGCAACAAAAAGCTGAAAAAGCAGGAATCGAAAAAAGTGAGATAGGTTGGGGACATCAAATCAGAAGTTATGTTATGGCCCCTTATCAACAAGTTAAAGACACAAGAAGCAATATCCCATACTCAAATGTAAGTGCAATTTTGGATGGGGATATTTCAAAACTCATAGAAGGTGTGCTGATTTCTCAGCAGAGCAAATAAATAAGAAACAAAAAAATAGTGCGACCGAAAGGTTGTGCTTTAGTGATTGAGTATCATCTGGACTTTGTTCAGATGATACGAGAAAATAAAATACAAAGGAAACAAATGACAAACGATGCTATTTTAATGCAGTTAGACTATACAGTAACAGACAGTGCACTTGCACAAGTGGAAAAAGTAAAAAATAATACACGAGGATTTGATTATGTAGAAAAACATCTTATTACTCTTCATGACCAGCTTAAAGCTCATCTTTCGTATGTTGCACTTTCAAGCAATCAAGATTATTTCAAAATAAAAAATGAAGCAAAAGGCGAAGAGATGGTTAAAGAGGTCAATGAAATTATAAAAAGATGGTCTGAAAAATTTAAAATAGACATTGAAAAAGTAGATGGAAAAAATACATATTATGTATTGGGTTACACTAAATAAAAAGGGTTACATGTAAGGGATTTCCCTTACATGTAAAGAATCAAATTTTAGGATATATCTTTATCTCTTTGGGTTCAAACATCTCTTGAACTTTTTTTACAAAGGGATCATTTAGTATCTCTTTTACTTCAGCTTCTTTTTTATCAGCTGTTATATGTCCTGCCACACAGCTTTCTGTATTTGCACCTTCTTCGGGAGCAAATTCAACTTCTTCAATCATAGAAGAAGTATCTTCATTGGCATGTGAAGTTTCAATTACCTTTTTTTTTTGCTCTGTTTGACTCATCTGTATTTTTGTATCCACTCCAAAAATCTCTTGTACAAATTGTCTTATAATAGGGTATCCATGTTTTAGCATATTTTTGCTTTCACCCTGCGCTGAGGATGCCCATGTAAGAGTATTGTCTTCAAAGTTTTGAAATTCAATAAAGTTTTTAAAACAAGTTGCAAGCTCATGGCTTCTATCTTCAAGTCTATTTATAAGCTCTGCAAACAACTCTTTCCCATTTACATGTAAAGGCTCATTTGTCTCTATTTGAGACTCTTGTGGTATGGTGTTTAGCACTTCTATATTTTGTACCACAGGTTTTTCTTGTATAACATTTTGTTTTGACTCAGTAGCTTTATGAGGTACTCTAAATTTTTCATCTTCTAAAGCATTTACCATCTCTTCAATGGTCTTAATATTTGTTGCCTCAAGCATTTTGAAAAATAGAAGTGTCAAAACGAAACCATTATCAGCATTTAAAAATAGTAAATTTTTTGATTCACTTAAAATTCTAAAAAATCGTTCTGTCAGGAGTATTGAAAATTTTCCATTAGAGTTGAAAAAAGACTCCTTGAGATAGGCTATAAGTTCATCGATAACGACTTCACACTCATAGTTTTCTAACTCTTTTATGATTTTTATAAGACTGTTTTTGTCACCTTTTAAAATAGTATCAAAAATAAGTTCAATTTCTTTAGGGTCTAATAATCCCAACATTGAAGCTATATTCTCAGGAGTGATATATCCTTTTGAAAAGATAATAGCCTGATCAAGTAGAGTAAGCGTGTCTCTTAAAGAACCATTTCCAGCACGACTTAGCATATCGAGTGCTTCTATATCATACTTTTCTACTTTTTCTAAGTTCAGTATATGTGAAAGATGGTGCGTTATGTCATTTTTAGCTATTTGTTTAAATCTAAAGTGCTGTGTTCTTGAAAGAATAGTAGCTGGAAGTTTTAATGGATCTGTGGTTGCTAGGATAAACTTTACAAACTCTGGAGGTTCTTCAAGCGTTTTTAAAAGGGCATTAAAAGCTTCTTTTGTGAGCATATGAACTTCATCTATGATAAAGATTTTATATCTTGCAGAGTTTGGTTTGTACTTTGTTTGCTCTATTAAATCACGAATATCATCTATCTTTCTACTACTAGCTGCATCCATTTCGATGATATCAATGTGTCTTCCTTCATTTGCCATTTGACAGTGTGAGCATGTTTCACAAGGAGTAGAAGTTGGTCCTTTTTCACATACTAAAGCTTTTGAAAAAATTCTAGCAGTTGAAGTTTTACCACTACCTCTTAAACCTGAGAAAAGATAAGCATGAGATATTCTATTTTGGTTAAGTGCGAGGCTTAGTGTTTGTGTAACAGAGTCTTGACCTATAAGTTTATCAAAAGAGGTTGGACGATATTTTAGTGCTAAAACTTGTGACAATTGACAGACCTTTTGCATATAGATATTTTTATAGTATAATTGTACTATTATAACATATAGAAGGAGATTAAAATGAAAAAAATTATTGCTAGTATATTATTAATTTTGTCAGTATCTGCGGTTTTAAGTGGTTGTGAAAAGAATGACTATCAGCATCCTCTTCATAGAAAGTGAGTAAAAGGCTCTGCCTTTTACTCATTCATTTGATTTAAAAAATCCTCGTTTGTTTCTGTTTTTAACATCTTCGCATATAAAAATTTTAATGCTTCAACATCTTCCATTTGACTAATCGCACTTCTTAATGCCCAAACGCGTTGTAGTTTTTCAGGAGATTGAAGTAATTCTTCTTTTCTAGTTGCTGATTTTATAACATTGATAGCTGGATAAATTCTTCTATCAGAGATATTTCTATCAAGTACAAGTTCAGAGTTACCTGTTCCTTTAAACTCTTCAAAGATAACTTCATCCATACGGCTACCTGTATCAACAAGTGCGGTTGCTACGATTGTTAAACTTCCACCAAATTCGATATTTCTAGCAGCTCCAAAGAATCTTTTTGGCTTATGTAATGCATTTGCATCAACACCACCAGTTAAAATCTTTCCACTTGAAGGAGTTACAGTGTTATAAGCCCGAGCTAAACGAGTAATAGAATCAAGTAAGATAACAACATCTTTACCCATCTCCACACTTCTTTTTGCTTTTTCTATAACAAGATTTGCCACTCTTACATGGTTGTTTGCTGGTTGATCAAATGTTGAGCTAAAAACTTCACCTCTTACACATCTTTCCATATCTGTTACTTCTTCTGGTCTCTCATCGACTAGTAAAACGATTAGTTCAACTTCAGGATGATTTTTTGCGAGTCCATGAGCTAATTCTTTCATGATTTCTGTTTTACCACTTCTTGGAGGAGCAACTATAAGAGCTCTTTGTCCTTTTCCTATAGGAGTGAAAAGGTCGAGTACACGACCTGTTTTTTTCATCTGTTCGTATTCGAGTTTAAAAGATTCTGTTGGATAAAGTGGAGTTAGGTTTTCAAAAAGTGGTCTTTTTTTACTATCTTTTAATGGATAATAGTTAATAGCTTCTATTTTTAAAAGTGCATTATATCTCTCTTGGTCTTTTGGTGGACGCACTTGTCCTGTTACAATATCACCATTTCTTAGTGCAAATTTTCGCACTTGTGTAGCACTTACATAAGAGTCATTTGCTGTATCAGAAAAGTTTGCATCTAGTGCTCTTAAAAAACCATACCCTTCGTTTGTGATTTCTAAGATACCAGTAAAAAGTATAAATCCACCTTGTGTTGTTTGTGCTTTTAAGATTTCAAACATTAAATCTTGTCGTTTTAGCTCTTGTGGGTTTTCAACATCGAGTTCTAATGCCATCTCTAAAAGTTTATCAAGTGGTGTACTTCTTAAATCTTCTATTTTATGACCTTTAACTGGCACATGTGTTCTTTTCGTGTTGTGGTGTTTGTTCGTCTTGTGGTTAGTGTTAGACGCAGTAGTGTTACCGCTCATATTACCTTCTTTATATTAGTTAGTTGTTTCTTGAAGCTTGTATAAGTTTCAGAAGAATTGCCCTAAGGCAACTTTACTTGTGTAGTTTAAAGTGTAATTTTATACTAAAGTAGCATTTTTGTCAAGAAAATGCGAAAAAAAACAGTATCGGATAGAGTAAAATCCCTAAAAACTTCATTCCAACTGGTATATTGTAATTTTCTTTTAACAATAGCTCGAAACTCCCTAAATCTCTATTATTGTATATTTTATCCATTAATGAGATTTTAAATCCCACATCAATCACTTTTATCATAACAAGAATTGAAGCTATTATTGAGTAGTTTTGTAGAGATATTTGTGCAAATAATATAAAATAAAGGGTTGGATGAAGGAGTAAAAAAAAGATAATACCTTTTTTGTAAAATCCAAAAAGATTACTTATATAATCTCTAAAATTTTCTCCTTTTTGCCAAGATATTTCAAATATCTCTAAACAAATAAGAATAATTAGAAATTCTTCCATTTACTATTTTTCTTCTTTTTGATCGAGTTCATCTTTATATTTTTCATGATATTCCATCATAGCAACTCGTACTTCTTGCATATTTTCAGGGCTTAAGCTTTCGTGACTTATCCATTTTACTTCATCAATATGTCCACCATAAGTAGATCCCATCTCTTGAATTTTTGTTTCAAAAATTTTCAAATCAGAGCAAACTACAATTTTCCCATTAAGAGTATCTTTTAACTCGATAAACCATCCACCATTTTCATCATTTTTTACCAATGCTTCAAAAACAACCATATATAATCCTTAATTTTTTAGAAATTTTAGCATAAGATAGATATAATGACAAACAAGAAACAATTAAATACAATATGAAAGAGATTTATGGCGAAAATAAGATGCGATCACTGTCATCTAGAATATGATGAAAGTGTTTTGATAGAAGATAATGGAAAATATTTCTGTTGTAAAGGTTGCCAAGGTATTTTTCATCTCTTGCAAGATGAAGGATTAGATAGCTTTTATAACAAGATGGGTGAAAATACAATAGAGCCACCAAAAGAGCTTAAAGATGACATAAATAAGTTTGATAAAGATGGTTTTATAAAAAAATATGTTAAAGAAAAAGAGGGCTTTAACGAAATTTCTCTTATCATAGATGGTATTCATTGTTCAGCTTGCGTTTGGTTAAATGAAAAAGTCCTTCATAAAACTGAAGGCATAGTTGAAGCAAGTATAAACCATACAAACAATAAAGCAAAAGTTGTGTGGGATAACGAGACCATAAAACTTTCTCAGATAATTCAAACAATTCGCAACATAGGATACAACGCATATCCTTATGATGCAAGTATGCAAGAAGTCCAAGCAAATGCAAAAAGACAGGACTACTACTCAAGACTCTTAGTAGGTGTCTTTACCACTATGAATATCATGTGGATAGCGGTTGCCCAGTATGGTGGATACTTTACAGGAATGCGCTCAGATATAAAAGATATACTAAATTTTGCAGAGTTTGTTTTAGCAACTCCCGCTCTTTTTTATACAGGAGGCATCTTTTTTAAAGGTTCCTATTATGCCTTAAAAAATAAATTTGTAAATATGGATTTACTTGTTGTCAGTGGGGCTTTGAGTGCCTATATCTTTTCTTTATACTCCATGTTTACAGGACATGGAGAAGTATACTTTGAGTCAGTTACTATGATAATCACTTTTGTATTTGCTGGTAAATATATGGAAGTTCTTACAAAGAAAAAAGCAGTTGATACACTAGATAGTTTTAGCTCATCTATGCCGACAGAAGTAACATTAATCAAAGATAATGAAAAGTTTATTGTAGGTGTAGAAGCAGTAGAAATAGGTGATATTATAGAGCTAAGAGCTGGCGATAAAGTAGTTATAGATGGCGTTATAACTGCGGGGGAAGGCTCCTTTGATAATTCAAGTTTGAGTGGCGAGAGTGAACCAGTGTTATTGCGCGTAAAGGACAAAGTTTTAAGTGGTTCGATTTGTGTTGATAGTGTCATAAGATATAAAGCTTTGCAACCTTATGCCTCTTCTATGCTTAGTAAGATTATTTCTCTCCTTGAAGACTCTATGGATAAAAAACCACGCATTGAAAAGCTTGCCAATACAATCTCTGGATACTTTTCATCTGTTATTTTAGTTTTAGCGCTTTTAACATTTGGGGCTTGGTATTTTTATACTCATTCGTTTGAACAGGCTTTGATTGTCGCCATTTCAGTTGTCGTGATTGCTTGTCCTTGTGCTCTTGGGTTAGCGACTCCTGTTGCGACATTAGTAGGAATTTCAAGAGCTGCAAAAAAAGGTGTTTTATTTAAAGAAGCAACTTTTTTAGAAACTATTGCAAAGTGTAGTACTGTAGTCTTAGATAAAACAGGAACACTTACAAATGGGAAGCCAAAAGTAGTTGATTCTTTTATACAATACTCGTTTGATAAGAGTATTCTTTACTCACTCGTCTCTTTATCTACACACCCAATTAGCAAAGGAGTGAAAGAGTTTTTAGGAGATATGCGTTTAGTAGAACTTGAAGAAGTTTTAGTTGTTGAAGCTAAAGGAATAAAAGCAAAATATAAAAATGAACAAATATTTGCAGGAAATAGTGCATTTATGCGTGAAAATGGCTTTATATGTAAAGAGGTAAAACAAACAAATTCTGTTTTACATGTAGCATATAAAAATGATATAGTAGCGAGTTTTTATTTGGAAGATAAACTTAGAGTTGGTGCAAAAGAGACTATTGATTACTTAAAAAGAAACGGTTTAAAAATAGTTATGCTAACTGGCGATAATGAAAAAGTAGCGAAAAAAATAGCAAATGAAGTTGGTATAGATGAGTATAAGGCAGAACTTTTTCCACAAGATAAAGCGGAGTTTATTACCAATTTGAGAAATCAAGGGGAGAGGGTGGTGATGGTTGGAGATGGTATAAACGATACTTTAGCACTTACTCATAGTGAAGTAGCGATAACTTTAGGAAGTGGAACAGATGTAGCCGTAAGTGTAAGTGATATAGTGCTTATGAATGATAACTTTGAGGGGCTTCAACTTGTTTTTGAAATTTCAAAAAATACATTTAAAAGAGTAAAACAAAATCTTGCAATATCGATTTTGTATAATGTCATAACGATTCCACTAGCAATGGCAGGATTTGTCATTCCTTTAGTTGCAGCCTTTAGCATGTCACTAAGCTCACTAATTGTAGTTGGAAATTCGATGAGAGGTAAATGATGGATAATTGGTTAATAGTCATGATGTTAAGTGCTTCGACTCTACTTGGGGCTTTTGGACTTTGGGCTTTGTTGTGGGGTTTAAAAACAGGACAGTTTGAAGATACAAAAAAGTTTTTAGATGGCGCTTTGCTAGATAGTGAAGATGCTTTGCATGATGCTATAGAAATGGAAAATAGAAAAAAAGAAATTTTGAAAAAAAGAAAAGAGAAGAAGGAGAACGGCTATCGTCCTCCTGATTAATTTAACTGATATTATAAACCATCTAAAAAATAGATGGTTCGTAATGTCGGTTTATTTTAAACCTGCAATATACTCAGATACTGCTTTAATTTGAGCATCATCATAGCTTGCTACTTGACCTTTCATAAGTCCTTTCATAGCTCCACCATAAGTACCATCTTTGTATCCTTTAAGTGATGCTTCTATTTTAGCTACATCCCATCCTTGGATAATTTGTGATTTATTTAAAGCTTTTTTCTCTGCTTTAGCTCCATGACATGCCGCACATTTTTTATATAATGCTGCTCCGTCCGCTGCAAATAGCGAAGATGCTGCTGCAAATGCTAATA
>Ga0193959_1000202_pt1 | contig 24359 bp, 21 predicted proteins | sample FB_2_MG_FD_140333 | JGI IMG/M metagenome (GOLD analysis project Ga0193959, IMG submission 140333) | Microbial mat bacterial communities from the Broadkill River, Lewes, Delaware, United States - FB_2_MG | ecosystem: Environmental > Aquatic > Freshwater > River > Microbial mats | place: USA... | reverse complement strand
GCCGGCAAAGTCGGAGAAACCGGCTTCGCTCAGGAAACCGCCACCCCAGGTCCAGTAGCCGGAGGTCGGGTAGATGAAACCGGTCATGACGACTGCAAAGGCCAGGAAGGCCCACAGTTTCATGCGCTCGGCCACGGCACCGGAGACGATCGACATGGCGGTGGCCACGAACACCACCTGGAAGAAGAAGTCGGAGCGGGCAGAGTAGTAGGGCGCGTCCTCGCTACCGGCCAGCACCGCATCAACGGCGTTCTCATCCCCGATCAGGGCACCCAGGCTGGGCATGACACCGCCGGCATCCGAGCTGTACATGATGTAGTAGCCGCACAGCAGGTACATGGTACAGGCAATGGCATACAGGGCGATGTTCTTGGTCAGGATTTCGGTGGTGTTCTTGGCCCGCACCAGACCGGCTTCCAGCATGGCAAAGCCGGCCGCCATCCACATCACCAGGGCGCCACACATCAGGAAGTAGAAGGTGTCGACCGCGTATTTCAGCTGGGTCAGATCCCCGGCTGTTGAGTTCAGCAGTTCTTCCATTGTTGTATCCTCCAGAAATAAACGGAATCGTGAGTCAGCGGGAATCAGAGCGCATCGTGGCCGGTTTCACCGGTACGGATGCGGACCACCTGTTCCAGCGGCATCACGAAAATCTTGCCGTCACCGATCTTGCCGGTGTGTGAGGCCTTGCTGACGGCATCCAGTACCTGATCAACGATGTCATCGGCTACGGCGGCATCAATGCGGACCTTGGGCAGGAAGTCGACGATGTACTCAGCCCCTCGGTACAGCTCGGTGTGGCCTTTCTGACGGCCAAACCCCTTCACCTCGGTGACGGTAATCCCCTGTACGCCGATGTCGGACAGGGCCTCGCGTACATCATCCAGCTTGAACGGTTTGATGATTGCCGAGATCAGTTTCATGGTGTGTTCTCCAGGCAGTAGCGTTATCCGGACATCCCCGATCTCGGGATGCTGGCTTGTGATCGGTATAAAGCGAAGCCTGTGCCAGTTTGCTGTTTCTGCTTGTGAAACAAATGCTTGCTGGAAGTCGAAGGCCGGACGGGGCGGCGGTGGGGCGAAGGTATAGTGGGAATGGTGCACTATTGTGGTGCGTGAGCGCTTTTGGTGCGCGATCCTGGTCTGACCTGGCCTGCATTCTGGTTTATAGTGATGACCAAACCGACCTCGATGTGGAGACCCGCGATGATTCATCAGAAACTGATCGACACCCTGTCCGGCCAATTCAGCCAGCTGCTCAGCAACCGCCCGGATCTGCCGGGACAGCAGGAACTGCAGGACCAGATCCGCACCCTGCTGCAGGGTACTTTCTCCCGTCTGGATCTGGTGACCCGTGAAGAATTCGATGCCCAGCAGGCGGTTCTGCTGCGTACGCGCGAGCGGCTGGAACAGATGGAAGTACGCCTGGCCGCGCTGGAAGGTGGTTCAGACACTTCGGAGGCCCCGGCCGCTCCGGTGCGGAGCGAAGCCCAGGACGCTGGCGACCCCAACGCCTGATCTGACAGGCATCCAGGCTTTTTCGACACAAGGATAGTGTCATGTCACTTGCTGTTGTGCATACCCGGGCCCAGCTCGGGATCGCCGCGCCACCGGTTACGGTGGAAGTTCACTTGTCGGGCGGCTTGCCGTCCATGTCGATCGTCGGTCTGCCGGAAACCGGTGTGAAGGAAAGCCGTGAGCGGGTACGCAGTGCTCTGCTCACGGCAGGCTTCGAATTTCCGCAGCGGCGTATCACCATCAATCTGGCCCCGGCGGACCTGCCCAAGGAGGGTGGCCGCTACGATCTGGCCATTGCCATCGGCATCCTGTCTGCTTCCGGCCAGCTCAGGGGCTGGAAGGCCACCCCCGATATCGAAATGCTGGGCGAGCTGTCCCTGTCCGGCGAAATTCGCCCGGTGCGCGGCGTACTGCCGGCTGCAGTCGCGGCCGGAAAGGTTGGGCGCAGGCTGGTGGTGGCGCGGGAAAATGCTGAAGAAGCGGCAATGGCCCGTGATACCGAGGTGCTGGCAGCCGCACATTTGATTGAACTGGTAGAGCATCTGGTGCGACGTCAGGCGCTGCAGTCGGTTGCCAGTGTCGAGCCGGTCAGTACCAGCGAAGGCATGCCGGATCTGGCCGATGTGAAAGGGCAGCTGCAGGCGCGTCGTGCCCTTGAAGTTGCGGCCGCTGGCGGGCATAACCTGCTGCTATCGGGGCCGCCGGGCAGTGGCAAGAGCATGCTGGCTGCCCGTCTGCCGGGCCTGTTGCCGGCATTGGCCGTGGATGAACGGCTGGAAGTGGCGGCCATTGCCTCGATATCGGGACAGAACGTGGTGCCCGCCTGTCAGGGGGTACGGCCATTTCGGGCGCCGCATCACACCGCATCGGCAGTGGCGCTGGTGGGCGGCGGCAGCCACCCGCGGCCGGGTGAAATCTCGCTGGCGCACCAGGGGGTACTGTTTCTGGATGAGTTGCCGGAGTTTCCGCGTCGGGTACTGGAGGTGCTGCGTGAGCCGATGGAAACTGGTGCCATCCTGATTTCCCGAGCAGCGCGGCAGACGCTCTATCCGGCCCGGTTTCAACTGGTGGCGGCGATGAACCCCTGTCCCTGCGGTTACCACAATGATGGCACCGACCGCTGTGTCTGCACGCCGGATCAGATACGGCGCTATCAGCAGAAAATTTCCGGTCCTTTGCTGGACCGGATCGATCTGCAGCTGCAGGTACCGGCGCTGTCCCCGGAGGCGCTGCTGGCGCCGACCCGGCCAGGAGAATGCAGTGCCCGGGTGCGCGAGCGGGTGGTTGAGGCACATCGGCGCCAGCTGGTACGTCAGCAGTGCATGAACCGGGATCTGGACGGGATAGGGCTGGAACGGGTGTGTGATCTGACCGAAGCGGGGCGCAGTTTGATGACCCGAATGATGCAGCGGTATCAGCTATCGGCACGGGCCTGCCATCGAGTGCTCAAGGTCGCGCGGACACTGGCAGACCTGGCCGGGCAGGAGCGGGTGGCCGAGACTCAGCTGCTGGAAGCGTTGGCGTTCAGAGGCTGTGTTGATGCTGGCGGTGGTTGAGCAGGCCCAGAAACTGCTGCAAAGGCACGGGTCGGCTGAAGAAAAAGCCCTGCACCTGATCGCATCCGTGCCGGATCAGAAATTCGAGCTGGGCGTTGGTCTCGACGCCCTCGGCGATCACCTGCTTGTTCAGGCTATGGGCCAGGTTGATGATGGCACGTACGATCTCCTCGTCATCCTGATTGCCCGGAATGCCGGCGACAAATGACTTGTCGATTTTCAGGGTGTTGATCGGCAGCTTTTGCAGCAGGCTGAACGAGGAGTAGCCGGTGCCGAAATCATCCAGCGAAAATTCGATACCGCGCCGGCTCAGTTGATCGATGGCGCTGCGTACATGCTCCTCGTCATTGAACAGCGCGGTCTCGGTCAGCTCGAATTCCAGCGTCTGGCTGGCCATCTGCTGTTCATCCAGCAGCCGTTCGATGGTGGTGGCGAGGAAACTGTCCTGAAACTGGCGGAATGAAAGGTTGATGCCGATCCGTCCCGCCAGGCCGGCGGCCTGCAATGCCGGCAGTGCCTGTCCCGCCGATTGAATGATCCAGTAGCCCAGCGGCACGATCAGCCCCGAGGCTTCGCAGCTGGGGATGAAACTGTCGGGCGGCAGAATGCCGCGTTCAGGATGACGCCAGCGAATCAGTGCCTCGGCACCACAGATTTCGCCCCGACGCAGATCGATACGGGGCTGATAGAACAGCTCGAATTCTTCCCGGTGCAAGGCGCGCCAGAGTTCGGGGTCGTAGCCGGCCAGCTCGGTGGTAGCCGTCACCCTGTGATCAGGGGAGTGCAGCTGCAGCTGGCAGTGGCGGATTACGCGGCGCACGGTGTCGGTATGACTGCTGTCCAGTGGCAGGTAGTCGTTCAGGGGGTTGCCGAGCATGGCCTGCAGGCTGTCCGCACAGGGCTGTTCATGCAGCAGCAGGACACAGGGCAGGCCGGGAAATGCCTGACGCAGGTGCGCCAGTGTCAGCTCTGCATGTTTCAGATCGGAAACATCAAGCAGTAGTATTGAATGCTCTTTTTGTTGCAGGGTGGGTACGACTTTATCAATTGAGTCACAGCGACTCAACGGGCCGCCCCACCAGGGGTTCAGCCAGTCATGCCAGCGTGCCTCCAGCGCAGCCGAGGTGCTGACCAGGACAAGGGTGGGTACCCTGTCGTTCACGAATTCTGCCTGCATGGTACTACCTCCCCTTGTGCGAGCCGGAACTCGCCGGGAACTGAACTTCATCCGGGGGCCATGTCATAATAGGCGACTACTTGATCGCCGGGTGAGACTATCATGCTTCCAGGCGGTCTGAAATCGGCCAGGCCATTTCTCTGGCTTGAACGTCCATCCTTTGATTTGAGCCGCAGTTTCGTCCTATCGGCCGGTTTCCGGTACAGGTTAAGCATTTTTGAGGTGTCATGAGCAGATTGAATCCGCGTCAGCGTGAAGCGGTGCATTACATTGGTGGTCCCTTGCTGGTATTGGCCGGCGCCGGTTCCGGCAAGACCAGCGTGATCACACGCAAGATTGCCTGGATGGTGCGCGAGGCGGGATTTGAGGCGCGCCGTATTGCGGCCGTGACCTTTACCAACAAGGCGGCACGCGAGATGAAGGAGCGTGTGAGCCAACTGCTGCAGGGCGGAGAAGGGCGCGGGCTGACCGTATCGACCTTTCATAACCTGGGGCTGACGATTATCCGCCGCGAGCGCAAGTACCTGGGGCTCAAGTCCGGCTTTTCGCTGTTCGATGATCAGGACAGCAAGGCGCTGCTGCGGGATTTGTTACTGCAGAATGACGAAGATGCCGACAAGTTGAATGACATTCAGCACCGCATCTCCAACTGGAAAAACGATATGCTGACGCCGGATCAGGTACTGGCACAGGCGGAAGGGCCCGATGATATTCTGGCCGGACGGGCCTATGAATCCTATGAACGGCACCTGCGTGCCTATAATGCGGTCGATTTCGATGACCTGATTCTGCTGCCGGTACAGCTGTTCGAGGCACATGCAGATGTGCTGGAGCGCTGGCAGCGGCGCATCCAGTACCTGCTGGTGGATGAATACCAGGATACCAACCTGTCACAGTACCGGCTGGTGCGCCTGCTGGTCGGTCATCGTGGTGGCTTGACCGTGGTGGGCGATGATGACCAGTCGATCTATGCCTGGCGCGGAGCACGACCGGAAAATCTGGCCCAGCTGCAGGTGGATTTTCCCAGCCTGAAAGTGGTCAAGCTGGAGCAGAACTACCGCTCCACCAGCCGCATTCTGAAAGCGGCCAACACACTGATCGCCAACAACCCGCACGTGTTCGAGAAGACCCTCTGGAGTGATATGGGCTACGGTGAGTCGATTCGCGTGTTGCATACGCGCAATGACGATGCCGAGGCGGAGCGGATCGCTACCGATATTCTGGACCGCCACCTGCGCCAGCGCATCCCGTTCAGGGATTTTGCCATTCTCTACCGCGGCAACCACCAGTCGCGTCTGATCGAGATGAAACTGCAGAACTACCAGATTCCATACAAGCTCAATGGCGGTACCTCCTTCTTTGCCCGTGCCGAGATCAAGGATCTGATGGGTTACCTCAAGGTGCTGATCAACCGGGATGATGACAACGCTTTCCTGCGCATCATCAACCTGCCACGGCGCGAGATAGGTCCCAACACGCTGCATAAACTGGGCGAGTATGCCACCAGTCGTGAAATCAGCCTGTTTGCCGCCTGTGCCGAGCTGGGGCTGGAGCAGCAACTGCAACCCCAGGCCGTCGAGCGCCTGCGTCGCTTCTGTGACCTGATCGACCGTCTCTATGAGCGCTGCCAGAGCGGTGACCCCATTGAGGCGATCCATGAGTTGATCGAGGAGATTGATTACGCCGGCTGGATCCGTCAGAACGCGTCCAGCGAGGTGGTGGCGGAAAAACGGATGCAGAACGTTTACTTCCTGATCGAGTCGCTGGGCAACACCCTGGCGCGGCTGCAGGACGATGACGAGAGTGCCGGTATTGAAGAGGCCATTGCACGTCTGGTGCTGTTGGACATGCTGAACCAGCAGGACGAAGAAGACGACAGTGATCGTGTCCAGCTGATGACGCTGCATGCCTCCAAGGGATTGGAGTTTCCTCACGTATTTCTGCTCGGCATGGAAGAGGAGCTGCTGCCGCACCGCAACAGCATCGAAATGGATACGATCGAAGAGGAACGTCGTCTGGCCTATGTCGGCATCACGCGGGCGCGAGAAACCCTGACCATGACGCTGGCGAAACAGAGACGTCAGTTTGGCGAGTGGCAAGAGTGCATGCCCAGCCGCTTCCTGGATGAGCTGCCGCAGGATGATCTGGAGCATGAGGGTCGGGGCGATGACCGGCCCGAGCAGAACCGCGCCCGGGGCCGGGCTACCCTGAACAGCCTCAAGGGGATGTTTGACGACCTCTGATATCCAGCGGTATTCGCAGGGTAAAGCGGGTGCCCTGCCCGAGAGTGCTGTCCATGCGGATATGTCCCTGCAACAGCTGGGTGACCCACTGATGCACCAGATGCAGCCCCAGCCCCGTGTGGCCTTGGCCCCGGCCACTGGTGACAAAGGGGTCGAACAGGGTTGGTTGCAGGTCATCGGGTACGCCCAGACCATCATCCCGCACCACCAGTTCCAGCTGGTCACCGTCCAGAATGCGGCCCTGCAGCCAGATATGGCCTGTCATACCCTCGCTGAAGGCATGCTGCAGGGCATTTTCGATCAGGTTCTGCAGGGTTTGTGACAGCACACCGGGGTGGCTGAACAGTTCGCAGTCCTCGGGCAGGTCCTGCTCCAGACGGATCGGACGCTGCTTGAACAGAGGATGAAGGCTGTTGATGAGGTCGCCGGTACAGGCCTGCAACTGGAAACTGACCGGGTCATCCAGACTGCGGTCAATGGCCAGGCGCTTGAAGCTGCGGATCAGCCCGGTGGCCTTGTCCAGATGCTTGCGGATCAGCGCCAGTCCTGAACCGGTTTGCTGCAGATAGTCGTCCATCGCGGCCTGGGTCAGACTGGCCGTCTGAACCGCTTGCTGCAGGGAACGCCGCCCCTGTTCCAGGGTACTTAGGGTAACCAGAGCGCCGCCGGTTGGGGTATTCAGCTCGTGGGCAACGCCGGCTACGGTCATACCCAGCGCGGACAGTTTGCGGGTTTCCACCAGTTCATCCTGCAGCAGCTGTTGGCGTTGCATGGATGCGGTGAGTTCATGATTGGCGCGGCTCAGTTCCTGTTGCTCGCGGCTGAGCTGGTGCAGCAGCTGCAATCGCTGTGCTTCGCCGTGGGCAAAGCGATGGGCGAGCAGGCCGCTGCCCAGCAACAACAGCAGCGTGATCAGCGCAATCGGCAGGGTCAGCTCCCGCTGTAATGCTTCCAGGCGCCCCACGGGCGTGGACATCATCAGATACCAGCCCGATCGGGTCAGGGGACTGGCCGCACCTTCGACAGGCACAGGTTCGATACGGGTATAACTCCAGAGGCGGTCGTACAGTTGCACTCCACGGCCACTGGCATGCTGCTGCATGTACTGCCAGAGCTCCGGGTATTGTTGACGTACCACCTGTTCGCCGTTATTGCGCAAGAAGCCCCACTCCAACGCCGGGTTCGGGTGCAGCATCCAGTAACCGCTGCTGTTGATCATCTTGGGTTCGGTATCGGTGTTGGCCTGGCGGCGGATCTGCTGGAACAGGCTGCTCAGGTTGAAGTTCAGAATCAGCAGGCCCGGTTGCATGCTGTCACGCACACCGGTGCGAATGACCGTGCGGATGGTGGGCTCCAGAGGTGTGACAATCGTGCCGTGCTCAATATTGAGATCGAGCGGTGAAAAATAGATCTGATTCTCGCCCAGCCCTTGAGCAGCAACAACGTAATAACGCTGGCTCTTGTTCTGCAGCTCAGGTTCAGGTACTCGGTAGGCGGTACCGCCAGCAATATTGATTCTGACCTGTTCCTGCCCCTGCTGATCCAGCCAGCGCAGTTGCGAGATCAGAGGGGAAGAGCGGCTGACGCGGGTGAACAGTTGGGCAATTCGGTGCTTGTCCGGGGCTGCATCTATTGGCAGGCTCTGGGCCAGCGCTTCGCTGCGTTTCATCAGCAGAGTCAGCTGGCTGAAATAGCCCAGTTCCCGGTTCAGCTGGTGGCTCAGCTGATCCAGTAACTCACCGTGCTGGGCGGCGATGGGCCGCATGCGCAGCTCGTACAGCTGTGAAAAACTGCCCCAGGCCAGCAGCAGCAGAATCAGGCTCCAGGGCACCATGATGATCAGCCAGATGGCCAGGGTGCGATCATGTTCGACCAGCTTCGGGGGCGGGTTGGCGGTCATCAGACACCTCGTTTAGCCTGCACGCTCCAGTGCCCAGGCCAGCGCCTGCTCGGGCGGCAGAGGGCGGGCGAACAGGAAGCCCTGGCCATACCGGCAGCCGCGCTGCAGCAGCTCTCGGCGCTGAAACTCCGTTTCGATGCCTTCGGCAATGATGCTGAAATCGAAGCGTTCGCCCAGTCGCACGATCATATCGACAATATGATTGGCCTTGTCGGAGGTCCCCAACGGGGTCACAAAGGAACGGTCGATTTTCAGCACCGTGGCGGCCAGCTCGGTGATATGCGCCAGGGACGAATAGCCGGTGCCAAAGTCATCGATGCTGACCCCAATGCCCATCTCCAGCAACTGATGCAGCTGGGCGGCAATGACGTTGTAACCATTCATCGCCTGGGTTTCGGTCACTTCCAGTTCCAGCAGTTCGGCTGGCAGGCCCGAAGCCTCAATCAGTGACAGCATCTCTTCGAAGTAGCCCGGGCGTAGCAGGTCGATGGACGAGGTATTGAAAGAGATGGGTAGCTGCAGGCCCTGGGTCCGGAAGTAGCGCAGTGTTTCCAGCGTGCGTCTCAGCACACAGAGGTCCAGCTCACTGATCAGGCCGGCGGTTTCGGCTACCGGGATGAACTGGTCGGGGCCGATGATGCGGCCGTCTTCGCGCGGCCAGCGCACCAGTGCTTCGAAACCAACCGCCTGACCGGTGTCCAGGTCAACCTTGGGTTGCAGCATGATGGTGAGCGCATCATGTTTCAGCGCCTGGCGCAGCTCATCCAGCAGATGGTAGTGCTGGCGCATGCGTCGTTCCAGTGCGCGTTCGTATTCAGTAAAGTGCTGCCCCTGTTCCTGCGCTTCAGCGACGGCCAGCTCCGCCAGTCGCAGAATCTGTTCGGGCTCGTGGCGATCACAGAGTCGGAGCGGCAGGGCGGCGGCGACAGAGGAAATCAGGTGCTCGCTGTCATCGACCATCAGCGGCACTTTGAGCTGCTCTTCAAGCTCCCGCGCCTGAGGCGCGGCATCGGTGGGGAAAAGCATGGCGAAGGTGCTGCGGTCGATACGCGCCAGGGTCAGCTGCTTGCCCGAGATTGTCTGCAGGCGTGCCTTGATGCTGCGCAACACGCTGTCACAGAAGGCTTCGCCAAAATAGAGTGCGGTTTCGTTCAGCTCATCCAGTTTGATCACCCACAGCACATAGCCGCTGCGGTCCTCAGTGCCCAGCTGCTGAAGTGTCTGCTTCAGGTGATTGCGATTGGGCAGGTTCAGCAGCGGGTCCTGAAAGGCCAGACAGGAAATACGGTTGTACAGGGCCAGATTGGCGAATCCGGTGCTGATGTTCTCGCAGAATACTTCCAGCAGGTTGGATTCGGCGGGCGAGGGCGGATGGTCGGTCTGGATCAGCGTGATATAGGCCTGATCGTCCATCTGCTCGGCGGCAAAGTAGAGCACCGTGTGGTGTGGGGTATACAGGTGTCGCTGCTGTTGCAGTGCCTGCTGACACAGCGGCAGCAGTTCAGGATCGGGCAGATGCTTCAGCGGCCGTTGCTTGTAGTTGCTGAAGGGGCCGCAGGCGGCCAGAATGATGGAGTCCCCCAGCGGTTGGCAGGCGCTGCTGAGGGCACAGATGATGCCGCCACGGTCAACGCGCAGCAGCTGCGACAGGGTGGTGAGCAGTGTCTGGGTGTAGCTTTCCAGATCACGCCGCTTGCCCAGCGCCTGGGAAGCCTCGACGATCAGTTGCAGGCCCTGGCGTGCGCGTTCCAGCTGGGTGGTGCGGTCCCAGGTACGCAGGTTGCCGGTGATCACCGAGGTCAGGTGCTCATGGGTCATCTCCGACTTGCACCAGTAGTCGTCGATTTCATACTCGCGCAGCACTTCGGGCTGGGGGGCCATGCCGGGCTGGCCGGTCAGCAGCACGATGCGGATCTGGTTGTTGCAGATCACGTCGCGAATGGTGCGCACCAGGCGCAATCCGGCGTCATCCTGCTCCATCACCACATCCAGCAGCACGATGGCGATATCCAGATGCTCGGGCAGGATGCGGGCAGCCTCGATGGCCGATCGGGCGCAAAGCACCTCGATCGGGCGGTCGTCTACCCGTATCTGCCCCAGCGCATACAGCAGCGAGGACTGGTAATCGGGATCATCCTCGACACTCAACACCTTCCATGGTGGGAGCCAGGATTTCTGGGGGGCCTGCGGTGGCCTGAATTCAAACAATTCATCTGCCGACATGCGATTCATCCCTTTAGCCTGTGTGGACCGGAATGGTCAAAAAACAGACAAAATCAGCTTGGCCCACAAACATCCGTTTGTAAATAGGAATCCGTCTGAGTTCCCCCCCCAGATGTTGCGGCTCTACCCGTAGACCAGATGCGGCAGCCAGGTGACCAGTTCGGTCTGCCAGGCCAGCAATGCCAGCATGGCGAGCTGAATCAGGATGAACGGCACCACACCCTTGTAGATCTGCCCGGTTGATACATGCGCCGGTGCGACACCGCGCAGGTAGAACAGGGCAAAGCCGAATGGCGGAGTCAGAAACGAGGTCTGCAGGTTGATTGCCAGCATCACGCCCAGCCAGATCGGGTCCAGTCCCATCGCCAGCAGGATCGGGGCCACGATCGGTACCACTACGAAGGTGATCTCGATGAAATCGAGGAAGAAGCCGAGCAGAAACACGATCAGCATCACGATTGCCATGGCGCCGACCACGCCGCCGGGCAGGTCGTGCAGGAAATCGCGCACCAGGTCGTCACCACCGTAGCCACGGAACACCAGCGAGAAAATGGACGCACCGACCAGAATGATGAACACCATCGAGCTGACCTGAGTGGTGGAGCGCATCACCTCGTTCAGCGTCTTCAGGTTGAAGGCACCACGCATGGCCGCCAGCACCATGGCACCGACAGCACCGACGGACGCGGCTTCGGTCGGCGTGGCAAAACCGCCCAGAATGGAGCCCAGCACCAAACCGATCAGGGCCACCGGGGGGATCAGTGCCTTGAGCGCACGCAGCCAGAGGTTGGTGATCTGGCTCAGCTCCTGTTCCGGAATGGCCGGCACCGCCTGTGGACGGGTGATGGCAACGAATACCATGTAGCCGATATAGGCCACCACCAGCAGCAGGCCGGGAATCAGCGCGCCGAGGAACAGATCACCCACGGTGACGGTTTCCGGCGAAAAAATGCCCTGATCAATCTGCGACTGCTGGTAGGCGGAGGAGATAACATCACCCAATAGCACCAGCACGATTGAGGGCGGGATGATCTGACCCAGGGTGCCGGACGCACAGATGGTGCCGGTGGCTACGGCGGGATCATAGCCGCGCTTGAGCATGGTCGGCAGTGACAGCAGGCCCATGGTCACCACGGTGGCGCCGACAATACCGGTACTGGCGGCCAGCAGCATGCCGACCAGCGTGACCGAAATGCCCAGACCGCCACGCATGGAGCCGAACAGGGCGGCCATGGTGTCGAGCAGTTCCTCAGCGATTCTGGACTTTTCCAGCATCACGCCCATGAATACGAACAGGGGCACGGCGATCAGAACCTCATTGTTCATCACGCCGAAAATACGGTTGGGCACGGCTTCCAGAAACACACTGTCGAAGTGTCCGGTCATGGCGCCAATGGCCGCAAACAGCAGGCCGGTACCGGCCAGAGAAAAGGCTACCGAGTAGCCCATCAGCAGAACGAAAATGGCGCCGACAAACAGCAGCAGGGGCAGCATTTCAATCACAGGGCGTGTTCCTCTTCGGCAGGCGGCAGGTGAGCGCGACCGCTGATGACCATCAGGCTGCGTAACAGTTCGGCAATGGCTTGCAGAATCATCAGGGCGGGCATCGCCAGCAGGGCCGTCTTCAGGATGTAGCGGTAGGCAATGCCACCCGCTTCCTGCGAGCCTTCCTTCAATTCCCAGGAGGTGGCGACATATTCCCAGGAGATCCAGAAAAGGAATACACACACCGGCAGCAGCAGGAACAGAGTGCCGAACAGGTTGATCCAGGCCTTGCCTTTCTCGCTCAGCGGGCGGTAGATGATATCGACACGGACGTGGCCATCATGCTTCAGGGTATAGGCAGCACCGAGCAGAAACACGAAGCTGTGCATGTAGATGACCGATTCCTGCAGCGCGATATTGCCCTGCTCAAATACGTAGCGCATGACTACGACGACAAAGGTGACCACGACCATCAGCAGGGTCAGCCAGGCGATCAGGCGACCGGTCCATTCGCTGAAACCGTCCAGCAGCCGGATCAGGGCGGCAACGGGGTGGGAGTGATTCATTGTTGTTCTCGTTAGCGGGTGAATAAACGGGCAAAAGTATATCAGGTAAATCCCTCGGGGCAGCAGCACCCCTACACTTGCGGCGGTAAACCCGTACAATACGCATACAGACACCTAGTGGAGATTTCCCATGACCGAACTGCTGAATCTGGAGCCCGAACTGGAGACTTTCGAGCCCTGGCAGCTGACCGCCTTCTCGGCCGCACTGACCGAGCGCATGTTCCCCAACTTTGCGCTGTTCGCACGCCTGGTCGAATCTGGCGATGCCGCCAAGCTGCGGCAGATTCTGGATGGTGTCTGGAACAGCCTCTCGGGCCAGGGCGCGAAGATGAACTTCGAGGTTCAGCTGGATGCGGTTGAGGCCAACATGCCGGATCTGGATGAGTATGACATGTATGGCGCCCTGCCGGCGCTGGACGCAGTGGTGGCGCTGAATGCCACGCTGAACTGTATTCTGGAAAAGGATCTGACGGCGGCGGTCAGCATCGGGCAGCTGTCGCGCGAGTGTGTAGCCACCTTCCTGGAAGTGACCGAAGGGGATGATCAGATGTCCGATGAGGAGCTGGTCAAGCTGATCAATACCCACGACCTGATGCAGGCCGAGGATGCCTTCCGCGAGGAGGTGATCGAGCGTCTGCAGGGACAGAAACACCCCAATCCCGACTTTGTCGCGGCCCTGCGTGAGCTGGCCAGCAATGAAGGTGTCAGCAACATTGGCATCAGTGACGAAGACTGAGCATGCTGCGTCTTGGACTTGTTTTGCTGGTGGTGCCCGCCGTACTGTTGATGGCCGGGTACATGTATGACCTGTCACTGGCCGATGCCTGCCTGGATCAGGGCGGTTCCTGGGACTACAACGCCGCCAAGTGCGACGCGGCGGGTGCCGATCACCCGTTTGTACCCTTTATGGTGCGCCACCCACTGTGGGTCAACGGCGGTATGCTGCTGTCGGTGCTGGGCCTGCTGATCTGCATGGCCGGATTGTACCGCCGTCGCTGAGTTACGGAGTGTTTCATGCTGAAAAAGATTATCTGGACACTGGTGCTGGTACCGGTGCTGCTGGGTCTGTTCCTGTGGCAGGTTCAACCCGCCTGGTGGGTGGCCGCCAAGGCGGAATGGCTGGCCGATTTCAACAGCGAGCGTGCCGAGCTGGCGGCCAGCTGGCGTAATGACGGTCTGACATTCGGGCGCCAGCAGGATCAGGCGGCCTGTCTGACCAGGGCCCTGACCGACTTTGATGGCTGCACCGGCTACCAGTGTACGGTCAACCATGGCCGTTTTCTCAGAGCCTGCCTGGAAACGGCAGCACCCAGTGAGGCCTTCTGTGACGGGGTGCCGGCCTTTCGCAACGAGCTGACCGAAGACGATAAAAGCTGGGCCAAATACAGCTGCTGGGAGCGTAATATCCGTGGTGAAGGCTGCCGCATGCTGATGCGTCAGCAGCAGCTGTTCTGCTCCGGCGGTAGCGCCGTCACCGAGCCGGAGCCCGAGTCTGACGACGCTGCTGCGAAGCCGGCTTCAACGCAGGGTTAGCACCAGCTTGCCGCGGGTGTGGCCCTGGGCGCTGCGGCGATGGGCCTCGGCCGCCTGCTCCAGCGGCAGGTTATCAGCCACGTTCAGCATGACCTTACCGCTGGAGGCCAGCATGGCCAGCTCATGCAGCTGGGTGGCGTTGGGGTGGACACGCAGTCCACTGACCCTAAGCCCTTTCGCTTCCCCGGCGGCGATTACCTCAGCGGCGGTGACCGAAGGCAGCGTCACCATCGTGCCGTGCGGATTGAGGCAGCTCAGAGCCCGAATGGCGGCTTCGCCACCGACGCCATCGATAATCAGGTCGGCATCGTGAATCAGGTTTTCAACCTGCTGACGGCTGTAGTCGATCACGTCATCACAGCCCAGGCTCTGCAGGAATCCCTTGTTCCCCGCTGATGCGGTCCCGATCACATAAGCGCCTTTCCATTTTGCCAGCTGAGCCGCCAGATGGCCGACGCCACCAGCCGCCGCCAGGATCAATACCGTCTGGCCGGCCTTGAGTTGCCCGGCTTCGAACAGGGCCTGCCAGGCGGTCAGGCCGGCCAGCCCCAGTCCGGCAGCTGTAACGGGGTCCAGTGCGCCCGGGCGCAGGCTGAGCTGTTCAGCGGGTGCGATCAGGTATTCGGCATAGCAGCCCGCCGGGTTGGGAAAGCGAATAAAGCCGAGTACTTCATCACCGCAGCGGAACGGCTCCACGCCTTCGCCGCAGGCTTCTACCGTGCCGGCAAACTCCCAGCCGGGGCAGAAAGGCAGAGATTCGATGGAACTGCTGACGCCGCCTCCGGAACAGGTTTTCCAATCGATCGGATTGACGCCGGCAGCCCGGTTGCGGATCAGTACTTCACCCGGACCGGGAGCCGGGCATTCGGCCTCCTCCAGGCGCAGCTGCTCCGGGCCGCCAAAGTCATGGATGCGGATTGCTTTCATGGTAATCTCTCCGATTGAGTGGCCATACAGCGGGCCTTCATACGCTTGTAAGAGTACAAGAGTAAATGGATCTCGCCTGATCTGGCAATCATTGCATCGAGGAGGATAAATGAAAGGAAACCCCGTGCGCGGCGCCGGTTATCTGCTGAAGGGGGCCAGCCTGCTGCCCCAGCCGGGTCTGAGGCGTTTCGTGATCATACCTTTGCTTGTTAACGTGCTGCTGTTTGTTGGTGCCATCTGGTTATTGGTGAAGCAGTTTGATGCCTGGGTCGGGTACTGGCTCGGTTTTATTCCCCAATGGCTCGATTTCCTGTACTGGCTGTTCTGGCCGCTGTTTGCACTGGTGGTACTGGTCGGCGTCTATTACGGCTTTTCCATTGTCGCCAACCTGATCGCGGCCCCGTTCAACGGTTTTCTATCGGAGAAGGTGGAACGAAGCCTGCGCGGCGACCCCGTGACCGACGAGGGTTGGCAGGAACTGCTGGCAATGATTCCACGTTCGCTGCAGCGCGAACTGCACAAGCTGGCCTACTATCTGCCCCGTTTTCTGCTGTTGCTGGTGATCACCTTTATCCCGGTGGTCAATCTGATTTCACCGCTGCTCTGGTTCCTGTTTGGGGCCTGGATGATGTCGATTCAGTACTGTGACTATCCGATGGACAACAACAAGGTCAGTTTCCGGCAGATGAAAGAGCTGCTGAAAGGGAAGCGGGCCACCTCGGTGGGCTTTGGTGCGCTGGTACAGCTGGGCATGCTGGTACCGGTGCTGAATCTGTTCGTGATGCCGGCGGCGGTGATCGGTGCGACCCTGTACTGGGTCGAGGAATACGCCGGCGAAAGTCGCGACGTCAGTCCTCGTCCCTGACCGGGACCACCATGTCGGGCGGGAAGTGACAGGTAAAGGTGCTGCCACTGCCCGGCTGGCTGTCTATGCTCAAGTGGGCATCATGGCGCACCAGTACATGCTTGACGATGGCCAGGCCCAGGCCGGTGCCGCCACTGGCGGAAGAGCGGCTTTCGTCGATGCGATAGAAGCGCTCGGTCAGGCGTGGGATATGCATTGCCTCAATGCCGATGCCGTCATCGGTGACCGAGAAATGCCCCCCCTTGGTATCCGCCCACCAGCGCAGGGTGATGGTGCCCTTGTCCGGCGTGTAACGTACGGCGTTGAACACCAGATTGGAAAAGGCGCTCTGCAATTCGTTTTCCTGCCCCAGCAGGTCGTATTCCGGGTCGATCTCCAGCACGAAGCGGTGGCCCCGATCCGTTGCCAGCGCCTCGGCATCCTCATGGATCTGCCGGAGCAGCGAGTGAATCAGGACCGGGTGCTCGTCGCTGATATGCTGACTGGCTTCCAGGCGTGACAACAGCAACAGATCGGTAACCAGACCCTCCATGCGACGGGCCTGCTGCTGCATCTGGTTCAGACCGCGCGCCAGTGGACGTGGCAGTTCCTGATCCAGGAAAGTTTCCAGATAGCCGCGAATCACCGTCAGCGGGGTGCGCAGCTCGTGCGAGGCGTTGGCGACAAAGTCCTGTCGCGTCTGTTCCAGCCGGATCAGGCGGGTGATGTCACGGGCCACCAGCAGGCGGTCGCCCTGACCGAAGGTGCTGATCTGGTACTGCAGGCGGAGGTCGCTGTTGACCGGCGACGGCAGCTCCAGCGGCTCCTGGTAGTGCCCCTTGCGGTAATAGCGCACGAAACGTGGGTCGCGCAGCAGGTTCATCAATGGTTTGCCACGGTCAGAGGTAGCTCTAAGCCCGAGCAGGCGGTCGGCGGCGCGGTTCCACCATTCCAGGTTGTTCTGGTTGTCGATGATGACGATGGCATCGCTCAGGGCGGCGGAAGACTGCTGGAAGCGGGAAATGATGCCGCGCAGGTACTGCTCACGGGAGCGGCCGCGCTTCTGCATTCGGGCCAGCTCATCGAACAGGTCGCCCCAGGCACCATTGGCTTCCGGTGGTTCGGAGCCGTCTTCCCGCAGCAGCCAGTCGCTGAGCTGATTGAAACGTCGAACCTGATAGAGGCCCCAGCCGACAAGCCCCAGGCTCAGGCCGGCCAGTGGATAGCCGAACAGAGTGCCCAGCCCGAAAGCGGCCAGGCCGCACAGCAACAGGTTGATGATCAAGGCATGCCGGGATACCTGCATCGGGTGACTCCATCCGGTGGACGTTTATATGTGGGGGCTTGGGTGTTGCCTCAGGCGACCTGAGCGGAGAAACGGTAGCCGGTACCGCGCACCGTCTGGACCAGGTAGTCGTGACGGCTGCCCAGTGCCTTGCGCAGGCGTCGAATATGCACGTCCACGGTACGCTCTTCGACGTAGACATTACCGCCCCAGACCATATCCAGCAACTGGCTGCGTGAGTAGGCGCGGTCCGGGTGGGTCATGAAAAACTGCAACAGGCGGAATTCGGTCGGGCCCAGTTCCAGCGGCTTGCCGTCGGCGGTGACGCGGTGGGAGACCGGGTCCAGCGTCAGGCCGTCTACGGTGACCGGCTCTTCCACGCCCTTGGGGGTGGTGCGGCGCAGCACCGCCTTGAGGCGGGCAACCAGTTCGCGCGGTGAAAACGGCTTGGTGATGTAGTCATCGACCCCGCTTTCCAGCCCCTTGATCTTGTTGTCCTCATCGGTCTTGGCGGTGAGCATGATGATCGGGATATCGGCGGTTACTTCGTCCTTGCGCAGACGGCGAGCGAATTCCACGCCGCTGGTGCCCGGCATCATCCAGTCGAGCAGGACCATATCAGGCTTCTGGTCGATGATCTGGGCGTGCGCATCCTGAGCATTGTCGGCCTCGAAGCATTCGTAACCGGCCATTTCCAGGGCCACGGCAATCATTTCGCGGATCGGCGCTTCATCGTCGACGATCAGTACGCGTTTTGATGCAGACATCGTTTTCTGCCTCATCTACAGGTGTTATCGGAGGCTAGTATTACAAGACGTTTCCGTTACATTAATATGACACACCCCGTCACAGAGTGGTAATTGATTAAAAAACCTGCCTTTTCCATGACTTAGCTAATTGCATAGTGCCCGATAAGGCCAATCAGCACCGCCAGTTCGGCGTAATGGTTGTTGAGGAAGGCACGGAAGCAGGGCATGCGCTCGCGGTGGCGGATCAGCCACTGCTGGTAGATGAAAAAGCCCAGTGCGGCCAGCAGCCCCAGGTAGTACCAGAGTCCCAGCTGCTCCAGCTGACCGACCCACACCAGCAGCCCCAGCGCAGCCAGCTGCAGCAGCCCCACCATCAGCTTGTCGTAACGGCCAAACAGCACGGCGGTGGATTTGACGCCGATCTTGAGGTCGTCATCCCGGTCTACCATGGCGTACTGGGTATCATAGGCGACGGTCCACAGCAGCTTGGCGGCGTACAGCAGCCAGGCGGTCAGCGGCAGCTGCTCCTGTACGGCGGTAAACGCCATCGGGATTGCCCAGCCGAAGGCGGCGCCCAGCACTACCTGAGGCAGGTGGGTGTAGCGCTTCATGAACGGGTAGACGAAGGCCAGCGCAAGGCCGCCGAAGGACATCAGAATAGTCATCGTATTGGTCAGCAGGACCAGCAGGAAGGAGACCAGCATCAGGCCGGCAAACAGCAGCAGGGCTTCCCGCTCGGTGACGCGACCGGAAGGCAGTGGACGCTGGTGGGTGCGCTTGACGTGGCCATCGATATGCCGATCGGCGTAGTCGTTGATGACGCAGCCGGCGGAACGGGTCAGGAATACGCCGAGGCTGAATATCAGCAACAGGTGCAGCGGCGGCATACCGTCGGCGGCGATCCACAGCGCCCAGAGCGTAGGCCAGAGCAGCAGGTAGGTGCCAATCGGCTTGTCGGCGCGCATTAGGTGGACATAGGCCAACAGGCGCTCTTTCAGGGGGCGTTCGGCTGAGGGCTGCAACACGGGACTCCTGCTCAGTGGTTCAGAGCGGGTATTGTACGTGCTCCATGGCGGGGAGAAAAACCTCGCACACCAGCAACGGCTTGTTATGCAGATGGAACACCGAGCGCCGAGCCCAGTATGCCTGACCGTCGTCATCCTGCAGCGGGGCCGACACCAGCGGGCTGCGGCTGAGGCTGGGGTCGCGGAACATCAGTGAGCCCAGTGAACGACTGCCGATCAGGCGCAGGCGCCGCTCGCGGCCGGTGAGCGTACTGGCCGGCAGTACGGAACGGGCATAGACCCAGGGCACACCGTTGCGACCCAGAAGTTCCACTTCACGAATCAGGGCGATCTGCCGGGTCGGCATGCCCAGTGCGCGGGCCTCATCAGCACTGGGGCAGGCCCAGCGCTGGGACAGCACGCGTACCGCGAATTCGCCGCGCGCCGCGCGCTTGAGACGACGGGTCAGAGAGCCCTGATCCTGTAGCCAGGGACGCCAGTGAGCCGGTATCTGGCGCGGACAGGCCGCCGGCAGCCAGCGATGCGGGGTATGGGGGTTGATCAGGGCAGTGCGGGCAGACACGTACAGACTTCCAGCAGTTCGAAAGCGCAAGAGTGTATCACCTTGCTCTGCCAGCTGCCCGGCGATATCAGAGACAGGAATGTTCGCTCACAGAGTGAGCTCCCACACTCTGTATTCAGCCAGTTCAGCCAGTTCAGCCAGTTCAGCCAGTTCAGCCAGTTCAGCCAGTTCAGCCAAGTAGTCAGGAAATCAGGAAATCAGGAAATCAGGAAATCAGGAAATCAGGAAATCAGGAAATCAGGAAATCAGACAGCGCGGGGCAGGGATGCAGGGTGAGGCTGTGTAGCTGGTATGTGGCAACCCTGTGCAGGCAATCGCCCACAGGGTGGGGTTCCTGCTGAATAAGCAGTCGGTTAGTGCCGGCGGCAGCTGGACTGCAGGGCGGGGTGGTGTGTAGGTGTAATACAGCAGAAATTGATTGAGAGGTAATCGCTCACAGAGCGAGCTCCCGCCGGGCTGGGGTAACAGCCTGGGTGGGAGCGCACTCCGTGCGCGAAGGTCAAGGCGCGACGGGCTTACTGCTCGTCATTGTCCTCGATGCCGTCGTCAGACTCATCGCGCACGGCGCGCTTGATCTGCTTCAGGCTCTGGTGGCGCACGTCGGTACCGCTGACCTGATAGATCAGGTGCTCGGCCAAGTTGCGGGCGTGGTCACCGATGCGTTCCAGGCTGCGCAGCGCCCAGATTACGTTGAGGACATTGGAGATGGCACGGGCATCTTCCATCATGTAGGTCACCAGGGAGCGCATGGCGGTGCGGTATTCCTGGTCCACATTACGGTCCTGCTTGGCCACGCTGTAGGCCATTTCCAGGTCGTTACGGGCGAAGGCGGTCAGCACGTCCTTCACCATGTCGCGTACCAGGTTGCCGATATGGCGCACTTCCTGGAAACCGCGCTGGTTAGCGCCGCTGTCGGCCAGTTCGATCGCCATCTTGCAGATACGAGTGGCTTCGTCACCAATCCGTTCCAGATCGGACACTGCGCGGCTGATCGAGACGATCAACCGCAGGTCACTGGCCGCCGGCTGGCGACGGGCGATGGTGGTAGTGCACTGTTCGTCGATCATCAGTTCCATTTCATTGGTCTGCTGATCGATACGGCGCGACTGTTCGGCCAGTTCCACATCACCGTTCAGCAGTGCTTCCACGGCATCGGTCACCTGGCGTTCCACAATACCACCCATGGTCAGCATCTGAGTGCGGATCTTCTCCAGCTCCTCGTTGAACTGCTGCGAAATATGGGTCGAATAGTTGTCGTTTTCGAGTTCCACGGTTGCTTTCTCCGTTGCAGGCCCTGGGTGATATTAACCGTAACGGCCGGTGATGTAGTCTTCGGTCTGTTTCTTCTCGGGGTTGGTGAACAGCGCGTCGGTGGCACCAAACTCGATCAGGTCACCCATGTACATGAAGGCGGTGTAGTCGGACACACGGGCCGCCTGCTGCATGTTGTGGGTTACGATAACAATGGTGAAGTCGTCCTTGAGTTCGTGGATCAGCTCCTCGATCTTCAGCGTGGAGATCGGGTCCAGCGCAGAGGCCGGTTCGTCCAGCAGCAGGACTTCCGGTTTCACCGCCACGGTACGGGCGATGACCAGACGCTGCTGCTGACCACCGGACATGCCCAGGGCGCTCTCGTGCAGACGGTCCTTCACCTCATCCCACAGGGCGGCGGAGCGCAGCGCCCATTCGACGGTCTCGTCGATCACGCGCTTCTTGTTGATGCCCTGAATACGCAGGCCGTAGGCCACGTTTTCATAGATCGACTTGGGGAAGGGGTTCGGCTTCTGGAACACCATGCCGACGCGGCGACGCAGGTCGGCCACGTTGACGGTGCGGTCGTAGATGTTGTTGTCATCCAGCAGAATCTGACCGGTGATGTTGCAGCTGTCGACCAGGTCGTTCATGCGGTTGAAGCAGCGCAGCAGGGTGGACTTGCCACAGCCGGACGGACCGATGAACGCGGTCACGCGGTTCTTCGGGATATCCATGTTGATGCCGTGCAGGGCTTCCTTGTCGCCGTAGCTCAGACGCAGGTCCTTCACCTGCAGGGTGATCTCCTCATCGGCCAGGTTCAGCTGACGGTCGTCACGCTGCATGGAAGAGATATCGATAGCGTGGGTTTTGGCTTCGCTAGTCATGTTAGTCAACCTTCAAATCAATTCGTGAGCCGTCAATTACATTTCAAGCGCTTTGTATTTTTCGCGCAGATGGTTACGGATCGCAATGGCCGAGAAGTTCAGCAGGGCGATTACCACGACCAGCAGGAATGCAGTGGCGTATACCAGCGGGCGCGCGGCTTCGACGTTAGGGCTCTGGAAACCGACATCATAGATGTGGAAGCCCAGGTGCATGAATTTCTGATCCAGGTGCAGGAACGGATAGTTACCGTCCAGCGGCAGGCTCGGAGCCAGCTTGACCACACCGACCAGCATCAGCGGCGCTACCTCGCCAGCGGCGCGGGCAATCGCCAGAATAACACCGGTCATCATCGCCGGGCTGGCCATCGGCAGCACCACTTTCATCAGCGTTTCGAACTTGGTCGCACCCAGCGCCAGAGAGCCTTCACGCACCGAGCGTGGAATACGGGCCAGACCTTCCTCGGTGGCCACGATCACCACCGGTACGGTCAGCAGGGCCAGGGTAATGGAAGCCCACATCAGGCCACCGGTACCGAAGGTCGGCGCCGGCTTGGCTTCCGGGAAGAACAGATCATCGATGCTGCCGCCCAGGAAGTAGACGAAGAAACCGAGACCGAACACACCGTACACAATAGAGGGTACACCGGCCAGATTGTTCACCGCGATGCGGATCAGACGGGTGATAAAGCCCTGTTTGGCATATTCGCGCAGGTACACCGCAGCGATTACGCCAAACGGAGTGACCAGTACGGACATCAGGATCACCATCATCACGGTGCCGAAGATGGCCGGGAAGATACCGCCCTCGGTGTTGGCCTCACGTGGTTCGTCGGACAGGAACTCCCACAGCTTGGCCGCATAGTGCATCAGCTTGTCACCGGTACCCATGTTGTTGGGCAGGAAGGCGCGGACCACCTTGGCGATGTGGATCTCCACTTCGCGGCCATCGGCGATTTCGGCGGTGAAGCTGTCACGGTTGATCTGGGTGTACAGGTCGATCAGGTCCTGCTGCAGCACCTCGTAGTCGGTGTTCAGCTCGGCACGACGGGCCTCGATTTCGGCATAGGCATCGGCATCGGTGGACTGTTTAAGCTCCAGCGAGCGCTCTTTCAGGCGCAGGCGCTCCAGCTCATAGTTGATGCTGCCGATCTTGTGCTTTTCGATGTCCAGGATCTGCTCGCGGATATCCAGTACGCGGTCGATACGGCGCTGGAACTCATCCCATACCGCCATGTATTCAGCGGACTTGGCGTGGCCTTCATGACGGGCAACGGCTTCGCCGTCCTGGCGAACTTCACGCAGGTAACCGTAGAAGTTGCCCCACTCCAGACGCTCCGCGGCCATGATCATTTCCGGGTGTGTCTTGTCGCTGATGCCCTGGTCCATGGCCCAGACGAAATCGGCGGAGCCGAAATCACGGTTGCCGACCTTGAGCAGGTCGCGACGCAGCGCTTCCACGCCGGCCGGTACATCGATACCGGCGCCACGCAGCTGTTCGGCCGGTACCATTTCCTGCTGTACCATCTCGCCCAGGATGCGGCGGCTCTGGCCGTCATGGGTGTAGGTGGCCTGCATCACATCGGCAGGCCAGAAGTGGGCCAGGCCACGCATGGCGATCAGGCCCAGCAGGCCGACCACCATGATGACACAGATCGCGACCGCACCGGCATTGAGCCAGACCCAGGGGGAGCCGGATTTGGTCCATTCACTGACTGAATAACGCATTTATCTAATCCTCACTCTCACCGATCACAGGGAACCGTATTTCTTGCGCAGGTGCTGACGGATCCCTTCCGCCAGGGTGTTCACGCAGAAGGTGAACAGGAACAGCACGAAGGCGGCCAGGAACAGGGTGCGGTAGTGGGTACTGCCGACCTCGGATTCCGGCATCTCTACCGCGATGTTGGCGGCCAGAGTACGCATGCCCTCAAAGATGTTGACGTCCATGATCGGCGTGTTGCCGGTGGCCATCAGTACGATCATGGTTTCACCCACGGCACGGCCCATGCCGATCATCAGTGCCGAGAAAATACCCGGGCTGGCGGTTGGCAGTACCACGCGGGTCAGTGTCTGCCAGGCGGTGGCGCCCAGTGCCAGTGAGCCGTAGCTCAGGTGCTTGGGGACCGCGAAGATGGCATCTTCGGTGATCGAGAAGATAGTCGGGATCACGGCGAAGCCCATGGCGATACCGACCACCAGAGCGTTACGCTGGTCGTAGGGGATGCCCACTTCGTTGCTCAGCCAGGTCGGCATGTGACCGCCGAATAAGGCTTCTTCCACCGGGCCCGCCAGACCCAGACCCAGCCAGGTGGCCAGAATCACGACGGGTACCAGCAGGGCGGCGTCCCAGCCTTCCGGAATCAGGAAGCGGATCTTGTTGGGCATGTTGTTCCAGGTGAAGCCGAACAGCACGATGGCAATGGGGATCACCAGCAGGCACATGAAGATACCGGCCAGATTCGCTTCCATGAACGGTGCCAGCCAGAGACCGGCGAGGAAGCCGAGAATAACGGTCGGCAGGGCTTCCATCAGCTCGATGAACGGCTTCACCTTGCGGCGCATCGCCGGCACCATGAAGTAGGCGGTGTAGATCGCGCCGGCAATCGCCAGCGGGGTTGCCAGCAGCATG
>Ga0193959_1000201_pt1 | contig 24442 bp, 28 predicted proteins | sample FB_2_MG_FD_140333 | JGI IMG/M metagenome (GOLD analysis project Ga0193959, IMG submission 140333) | Microbial mat bacterial communities from the Broadkill River, Lewes, Delaware, United States - FB_2_MG | ecosystem: Environmental > Aquatic > Freshwater > River > Microbial mats | place: USA... | reverse complement strand
CAATGATGGCAATTAATAGAGATGATTTCGAAGAAGCTATTGTTAAAATAGGTAGAGTTACAAAAGTTGCTAAAGGTGGTAGAAGATTTAGATTTACTGCTTTAGTTGTTGTTGGTGATAAAAATGGTACTGTTGGTTTTGGTGTTGGTAAAGCTAAAGAGGTTCCAGATGCAATTAAAAAAGCATTAGATGATGCATTTAAATCTTTAGTTCAAGTTAAACTTAATGGTACAACTATTAATCATGATATTGAACATAAATATAATGCAAGTAGAATCTTACTTAAACCTGCATCTGAGGGTACAGGGCTAATCGCTGGTGGAGCTGCTAGACCTGTTCTAGAGCTTGCTGGTATTACAGATATTATTGCTAAGTCATTAGGATCTAATAATCCTAATAACCTTGTTCAAGCTACTGTTGAAGCATTAGCTAAGATAAAAGGATAATAATTATGTCAATTTTACAAGATTTACAACCAGCTGATGGTAGTACACAAAATAGAAAAAGAGTAGGTAGAGGTCAAGGTTCAGGAATGGGTAAGACTTCTACACGAGGTCAAAAAGGTCAAAAATCTAGATCTGGTTATAAAATTAAGAGACACTTTGAGGGTGGGCAAATGCCACTTCAAAAAAGAGCTCCTAAAATCGGATTTCATTCAAGAGTTGTAAAACCTTACTCTATCAATGTTGATAAAGTTAAAAAAGTAGCAAATCTTGAAGAGATTACAATGGAAACTATTAGATCAGTTTACAAGTTATCAAAAGAAGTTAGTAAAGTTAAACTTATTGGTTCAACTGTAAATGAAATTTCTTCTAAGATCAAAGACGAAAACGTTACATTTACTGGTAAATAAAACTTATGAATAAAGATCTATTAAATAAGATTTTAATTACATTAGGTTTTATTTTAATATACCGAGTGCTGGCATATGTGCCAGTACCAGGTGTAGATTTAACAGTCGTTAAAGAATTCTTTGATTCAAATTCTAATAATGCTTTAGGTTTAGTAAATATGTTCAGTGGTAACGCTGTTGAAAGACTAAGTATTATATCTTTAGGTATCATGCCTTACATTACTGCTTCAATTATTATGGAACTACTTGCTGCTACATTTCCTGCTTTAGGTAAAATGAAAAAAGAGCGAGATGGTATGCAGAAATATATGCAAATTATCAGATATGCAACTATTGTAATTACATTTGTTCAAGCTATCGGAGTATCTATGGGATTAAATTCTCTTACAGGTACAGCTGGTCAAAGTGCTATTATGATAGATATGGATACATTTGTTGCTGTTTCTACAATTTCTATGATTGCTGGTACAATGATGTTGATGTGGATTGGTGAACAAATTACACAAAAAGGTATTGGTAATGGTATTTCATTAATCATTTTCGCTGGTATTGTTTCTGCAATTCCAAGTGCAATTGGTGGTACTATCGATTTAGTAAATAATGGACAAATGAATTTCTTAACAGTAATTGCTATTTTAGTTGTAGTATTAGCTACAGTTGGAGCAATTATTTATGTTGAATTAGGTGAAAGAAGGGTTCCTGTTTCTTATAGTAGAAAAGTGATAATGCAAAATCAATCTAAAAAAATTATGAATTATATTCCAATTAAAGTAAATTTAAGTGGTGTTATTCCTGTAATTTTTGCTAGTGCAATTTTGATGTTTCCTGCTACTATTTTACAAGGTACTCAAAATGAAACTTTAGTTGCTATTTCAGATTATTTAAATCCAAATAGTTATACATTTAATTTCATTACTTTCTTATTTGTTGTATTTTTTGCATATTTTTATGCTTCAATTACATTTAATGCGAAAGATATTTCAGAAAACTTAAAAAAACAAGGTGGTTTTGTTCCAGGTATTTCTCCAGGGATGGGAACACAAAAACTTTTAAATGATGTTGCAAGTAGACTTACATTTTGGGGTTCTGTTTATTTAGGATTAATAGCTACAGTGCCTTGGCTAATCGTTAAAGCTATGGGAGTACCATTTTTCTTTGGTGGAACTGCTGTTTTAATTGTTGTACAGGTTGCTATTGATACTATGAGAAAAATAGAAGCACAACAGTATAATGATAAGTATAATACTCTTAGTGCGACAGGTTTATAATTAAATTATGGCTATTCCATTAAGAAAAACTAACGAAATCGATAAACTTCGAACAGCAGGTAATGCTGTTGCGAAGACTCTTCAATATCTCCAAGAAAATGTAAAACCTGGTATGACACTTTTAGAAGTAGATGCTATGGGTGATAAATACCTAAATGATTTAGGTGCAAGACCAGCTTTCAAAGGTCTTTATGGCTTTCCAAATGCTGTTTGTACTTCTTTAAATGAGGTTATTATCCATGGTATACCAGATAATACAGTTTTAAAAGAGGGTGATATTTTAGGATTAGATATTGGTAGTGAGATAGACGGTTGGTATGGTGATGCCGCTATTACTATGCCAATTGGTAAGATAAGCAAAGAAGATGAAGCTCTTATTGCTTGTAGTAAAGATGCTTTGTATTATGCAATTGACATTATCAAAGAGGGTATGCGTTTTAAAGAGTTAAGTTTAGCTCTTGAAGAATTTATCATAGGTCGTGGATATGTACCTTTAGTAAAATTTTGTGGACATGGTATTGGAAGACAACCACATTGTGATCCTGAAGTACCAAACTATTTAGATAGTCCAAATGCAAAACAAGGTCCTAAAATAAAAAATGGAATGATTTTTTGTTTAGAGCCAATGATTTGTCAAAAAGATGAAGAGCCTATAATTGATGAGAAAGATAAATGGTCTGTACGAAGTACTGATGGTTTACGAACAAGTCATTATGAACACCAGGTTGCTATTGTAAATGGCAAAGCAGAGATATTAACTCAACTATAAGTAAAAAGGGAAAAAAATGGCAAAAGATGATGTAATCGTTGTTGATGGTAAAGTTATTGAAGTTTTACCAAATGCAACATTTAAAGTTCAACTTGATAATGGTCATGTAGTATTATGTCATATTTCAGGTAAGATGAGAATGCACTACATTAAGATTCTTTTAAGTGATACTGTAAAAGTAGAGATCACACCTTATTCATTGGATAAGGGAAGAATTACACATAGATATAAATAATCTATAAAATTTAAATAAAAAGGGGGAAGTTACTTGTAACTTCCCCCTTTTTTTATGTCAAATTTCTTCTAACTTAAGAAACTTTCATTTGCTCTTGATTTATTCTCTCTTCTAATTTTTGTTTTTGATCAATTAAAAACATTATATTCTCTTTTAATGCTTTTCTGTCTTGATAAGATTCGATAATAAATTCATACAACTTTGGTCTGTTTTGTTTCCAGTTATGTAAAGTTGTCTTATTAACTTCAAGATCACTCTCCATTTTCCTTAAACTAGGGCTTGTTTTTACATGTGGTGCTGTCATTTTAATCCTTGTGTTGATTTATCCGAGAATTGTACAATATATTGGAACAAAAGTCAACAAAAAAGAATATTTTGTTCCAATTATTGGAACAAAAGATGATAAAAGCCTAAATCATGTATAATTTTGTCAATGAATATTACAAATGAGATGAAAAAAGAGATACTTTATATTTTAAAGATGAAAAAATTATTAGGAATTGAACACTTTAATCAAATTGATTTAAATCCTAAAAAAAACAAGACTACTGTGTTACCAACTGATGTAAAAAGTTTAAAAGAATATGTTACAAATTGTTCACTTTGCGAGCTTTATAAAACAAAAGAAAAAAGTTTTTTTGGTAAAGGAAGTAGTGAGTGTGACATTTATATACTTGGACTAAATTATAATTTTGAATTGGAAAAAGAGTTCTCAATGATTAAAAATATGTGTGAAAAAGTATTAAATAGAAATATTAATGATATCTATATGACAAATATAATAAAATGCAGCACAAATAAAATAAAAACTGATTTAGAAAATGAAATAAAGACTTGCATACATTATGTAGAGCAACAAATAAATATTTCTAAACCTAAAATTATTATTACTTTGGGAAATGCATTTAAGTACTTAATGAAAAATGATGATGATATAATGAATGTTGTAGGAAATAGTTTTAATTATAACGGTTTACTTTTATTACCATTAATGGATCCAATGTTTATAAATAAAAACCCATCATATAAAGAAAAAATGTTTAAAGATTTAAAAAAAATAAAAATAGCAATGGATAAAAAATGAAGATATTCTTAAAACTCGTATTTATAATATTTGTATTAACAGGTTGTGTACAAACTAAATATAGTGTTCAGCAATACGATCCTATAAAAAATAATTCGTCAAGTAGCATAATAAATACAAAACAAGAAAGTGGTTTTTTCAATTCTTTAAAAGGGAAAGATACATCAATTTCTATAGCTATAGTATTCCCTTCTCATACGATTGGTAAATATGCTTTAGAAGCTACTAATAGTATAAATACATATCTTCTTGATAAAAATCAAAAATTTGATTTAAAAGTCTATGATATAGTAGTACAAAATAAAAACAATTTAATTGATGCAGTAGAAAAAATAAAAGATGATAATATAACGAAAGTAATTGCAATGATTACTAAAGAAGACTTGAAATATTTAAACAATATAAGAGGGATAGAATCAATAAAATTTTATCTTCCTTTAGTAAATAAAAATGATATTACAAACAAAAATGAAATTAATCGACTTGATGTAACTTTTGGGGCAATAAGTTATGTAGCACAATTTGAAAAACTTATAGAGTATGCAAAGGATAGACCTATAGTAGAGTTTTATGGTAATTCTGGAATAGGGCGAACATTGCATGATTATTTAAAAGATAAAAAAATAACTTATACCAAAAAAATTGATGATAATAATGGAAGATACAAAAATTTTTTAGAAGAAAATAAAAAATTAGATAACAGTGCTGTAATATTAAATACTCCAATTGTAAAAAGCTCTATCCTTTTGTCTGCTATAAATGCACAAGAGTTGATGATTTCTACTATTATGTCTACACAATTAAATTACACACCTTTATTATTTTCACTTACACAGAAGCAAGATAGAGAAAAGCTAATTGTAGCAAATTCGATTGGGAAAATCCCTCAAGAACTTGAAGAGTATAATCATTTAATAGGAAATAACTTAAGTTATAGTTGGGTTAATTACTCAACGATAATAGGAGTAGAATATTTATTAAATAATAATATTGAAATGTTTGATGATTTAAGTATTCAAGATAAACAGGTTATTTTTCCAGTGAATTTGTATAAAGTAGGGAGATATTCATTTAGTATGATAAACTAAACTTAGAAATAAGTTTAGTTTATATGGTGTAATATTTCAGTTAAATCTTTATTATCAATAATAATATTCGCTTCTTTTTTTAAAATATCTTTTGCACAAAAAGCTATTCTTGTATCTGCTTGGGCAAACATACTTCTATCATTTGCACCATCACCTACAACTAATGTATCAGCTTTAGAAACTCCAAGAATATTTTGCAACCTTTGAATCATATCACCTTTACTATAATCAAACATCATATCTCCACCAACTAAACCAGTTAATACTCCATCTTTATGGTGTAAAACATTCGAAAAATCAGCATCAAGTCCTAAAATATCTTTAGCAGGACTTGTCCCAACTCTAAATCCACCACTAAAACAAATTACTTTATAACCTTTTGCTTGCAAGGCTGGAACAATCTCTTTCGCACCTGGCATTAAAGGAAGAGTTTTTCCTATTTGAACTACTTTTTCGTATTCTAAACCTTTTAATAATTTTACTCTAGTAATAAGACTTTCAAAAAAATCGAGTTTTCCATTCATCGCTAAGTCTGTAATTTCTGCTACTTCTTTTTCTAAACCTAGTTCAGCTGCAAAAAAATCTATAGTTTCCCCATCCATTAATGTAGAGTCAAAATCAAATACTGCTAATTTCATTCTTTATACCTTTTGTGTTATAATATTGCGCAATTATATCGACAATTTCGTTAGAAATTGATTTATTACAAAAGGTTAAACATATATGTTTGAAACACTAATAAAAACACTTGAAGAAGATAAATATTTGACATTAGAAACAACGCCATCACATGAACCAACAATTTACAATATTTTAGAAAAAATAGAAGAGTATGGTTTAGATAAAAAGGTTACAGGTTTTAGCGCAACTGATAACCCCTTAGCAAAATTAAAATACAATGCGATGTTTGCAAGTGTAAAATTACAACAAAAATTTAATAAACCAGTTATTGCAACTATGAGTATGAGAGATAGAAATAAAATAGCATTACAAAGTGATCTTTTAGGTGGAAATGATTTTGATATAAGAGCTGTTTTAGCACTTACTGGCGATCCAGCACATATGAGTGATCAGCCAAGAACAAAAGGTGTATTTGAATCAAACTCATTGATGTTATTGGAGATTATTAATTCTTTTAACAATGGAATGGATTATTCTGGAAAACCATTTAAAACAGCACCAAAAGAGATCTATCCTTTCTCTGTGATAAATTCATATGCCAAAAATATGAAATCATTAGAGAAAAAGATGTTTAAAAAAGTTTTCAATAAGTCAAGAGGACTTATAACACAACCAGTGTATGATTTAGAAAATGCAAAACAACTAATAGAGTATTTTACTAATGTACAAAATGAGTTTCATGATGAACGGAAAAAATCACAATTAATCATTGGTATTTTTCCAATTACTAGATTACGAACAGCTCAATTTTTATCATCACATGTTCCAGGAATTTATGTACCTTCAGAGTGGATAGATAAACTTGCACAAGCTGCATCAATTAGCGTAGAAGAGGAGTATAAAGTTGGGATGCAATTAAGTTCAGAAGTATTAAATTCTATCCAAGCAATACATCCGAAAATACACTTAATGACAGCAAATAAATTTGATGTTGCAAATGAATTGATAAACTAAATAAGGAGATTCAATGGATACAATAAAAAAAATATGGTACGCCTTAAATCATGCAGGGAAACCTTGGCAAATCTCGTTATCTCTTGCTTTAGGTATGGTAGTGGGGTTTACCCCAATAATTTCAGTACACAATCTTATTATTTTTATATTAGTATTGCTTTTAAATATCCATATAGGAATTTTTTTATTGGCAGTATCTTTTTTTGGTATTTTTGGATTAATGTTAGACCCTCTATTTGCATCTTTAGGTACTGCTGTCCTAACGTTAGATAGTTTACAAAGTATTTTTACACATTGGTATAACACTCCTTTTGGAAATATATCAGGATTTAATAATACCATTTTAATGGGAAGTCTTATAGTTTCTCTTCTGTTATTTATTATTGTTTTTAAAGTGTCATCAATATTGCTGATGAAATATCGCGACATTATTGCTGTTAAAATAGCTAATATACCTATTTTAAATAAACTTCAGTTTTTTAAAAAGGAAGATAAGAAAGAGATAAAAACATTTAGACTAGTTGGTATAGCCATAATTGCATTTATCATAGGTTCTATTTCGATATTTAAAATACTAATTTTTGATGAGATAGTAAAATCAAATATAGAAATTGCTATAAATAAATCATCAAATAAAATAGTAGAAATAGAAAATTTATCTACAAGCTTTTTAACATCATCAGTAAATTTATCAAATATTGATATACAAGATAAAGATGACAAAAATAATAATATAAATATTAAAAATATTATACTTGATATAAATCTTTCAGAATTAATTTTTAAAAGAGTAATTGTAGAAAATTTAAAAATAGAAAAAATCAATTTTCCAAGTACTACGAACAATAATGTTGCAATTCAAAAAACTGTTCAGCCATCTGCTCAATCTACAACTAAATCTTTTCAAAAGAAAAATAAGACAAAGCAAACAATAGATAATTTGTCATCTTTAAATAATATGAATACTTCTGATATCCAAAAAGGTTTTGAAGAAGATTATAAAAAAGAATTTGATAAATTTAAAGGTTATTACAATCAAATTAAACCATTATTTAATAAAACAAAAGAATCAGAAACAGAAGTTACAAAGAATAGAAATGAAGGAAAATTTGTTTATTTTAATTTAAATAATGTATTACCAAAATTACTTATAAAAGATGGAACTTTTTCTGTAGAAAAAGGCGAAGATACTATAAGTGGAACATTTAAAGATTTTACTACAAATCAGTTTTTATACAAAAAACCATTTAAACTTTATATTAATACAAAAACTAAAAACTTTAAAAGTTTAGTTATAAAACTTTCTTTATTAGAAACAAAAGAAATCTCCTTAGATACTTTAGCTGTAACAATAAAAGAATTGAACATTAAACCAATAACCAGAAAAGATATAAAGATAATTAATACAAAAATAGATACTACATTAGATTTGGAAATAAAAGATAAAAAACATTTAAAAGGTTATGAGCGTATTGATGTATTATCTAGTGATATTGTATTTAATGAAACAAATAAGTATGTAAAAACGTTAAATAAATCTCTGATTTCTACAAAAGGTATAGTAGGAACTGTAATAATATCTGGAGATATTAATAATCCTAAGTTACAAGTTAGTTCAAATTTAGATAAAGTGTTGGAATATAAAATAAAAACAGTTTTAAATTTAGAACAAGAAAATATTCAAAAAGAGTTAACAGAAAAAGTTAAATCTAAAGTTGAAAAAAAATTAAAAAAATTTTTAGGATTTTAAATTATGCAAAAAAAATACGCAAGCATTGATATAGGTTTAAAAAGAATTGGATGTGCTGTATCTTTAATGTCAGATATTGTAAATCCACAAGAAGCAATTTTACGAAAAAATAGAAATCAGGCTAGTCGTGATGTAGATAGTTTTTTAAAAGAGTGGGAGATTGATATTTTAGTTGTTGGTTATCCTGCATCAAGTGAAGATATGATAAAAAGAGTAAATCACTTTGTATCTTTGTTGGAGTTTGATGGAGAGATAGTATTTCAAAATGAAAATATGAGTTCCGTAGAAGCTAAAGAGCTAACTATGGGAGAAATCAAACATAAAAGAGATGGTCGAATTGATTCTATTGCTGCAAAAATTATACTAGAGCGATATTTAAATAAAAAGGATTAACTATGAAAAAAACGTACGAAGTGGAAAATGTTAAATGTGGTGGTTGTGCAAACACATTAAAAACTAAATTAAAAGATACATTTGGAGATGTTGAAGTTAATTTAGATGTAATGCCAAGAAAAATCACTTTGGATATTGAAGAAAATCAAATAGAAGAATTGAAACAAAAATTAAGATCTTTGGGATATCCTTTATCTACTGATGAATTATCTACCTTTGAAAATGTTGGCGCAAAAGCAAAAAGTTTTGTTTCTTGTGCAATAGGAAAAATGGATTCAAAGTAGATGATAGGTATTGATATTTGTGTAATTGAAAGAATTGAAAAGATGATGAATCGCTTTGGTGAAAAAGCATTAGAAAAATATCTCACTACTAAAGAGATAAGTTTAGTGAAAAATGCTTCTACTGCAGCTGGGTTTTGGGCTGCTAAAGAAGCTGCAAGTAAAGCTATAGGCACAGGAATAGGGAAAGAGTGTAGTTTTTTTGATATTAAAATATCAAAGTCTAAACAAGGACAACCTCTTATAAAATATAAAAAACATATTCGTAAAAAATTTAATATTAAAGAATCATCTGTGAGTATAACTCATGATGGTGGATTTGCTATTGCTGTTGTTGGTATAAATTAGTTAGCTTTTCTCATACTAGCATCTCCATGTTCTCGTTGAAGTGTATTTTGACGAATTTTGATGTTTTCTTTTCCTTTAAACTGTGCTTCACTTGATGTCAATAAAATACTTTTTGCAACATTATAAACCTCTTGAGATATATGTTTTACATCATCACAAATTGTAGCATTATCTTTTACTGTGTTATCTATACTATTTAAAGCATTTTCAACCTGTATGATCCCTTGAGATTGTTCCTTTGATGATTCAACTATATTACCTATTAAATTAACAGTTTGTGTAATATTCTCACTTAATATTTGATAGTCATCTTTCATATTATGTGCAATATTTTTACCGTTTGTTGCTTTCTCTTTAAGCTGATCCATAAGATCACCTATCTCTTTTGCGGCCTCAGCACTTCGTGCAGCAAGATTTCTTACCTCTTGTGCAACAACTGCAAATCCTTTACCAGCTTCACCGGCAGTTGCTGCTTCAACAGCAGCATTAAGAGATAAAATATTTGTTTGAAATGAAATTTGAGAAATTACTCCGATTGCATCATATACTTTTTGAGTAGAGTGATTGATATCATCCATGGACTCTAATGTTTCACTTGCAAGCTTTTCACCTTTTTGAGATGATGCATTAACTTGATTTCCTAAAGTAAGCATCTCTTGAGATGCTTTTGTATTAGAAGTTATATTTGCAGATATCTCAACAACAGCAGCAGCTGTTTCTTGTATTGCAGTAGCTTGTATTTGTGTCGAATCTAATAACGTTTTTGATTTTTCTTTTAATACTTGAGATTCTCTTTCTAAAACCATACTTTGACGATGTGATTGAGTGAGGTTTTCAGTTATTTTATCTCGTAATTGATTTACACCTTTTAGCATCTCTTTTAATTGACCAGTTCGAAAATATTTTTCGTCTACATCATTAAGATAGTTTAGGTTTGAATATTCATCCAGTCTATCTTTTAATTCAGTTAAAACTTCGTCTAGTTTATGAAACATAGTATTTAATGTTTTGGCAATATAGTTGAGTTTAGGATCGTGTGATTCTAAACTAATTTTAGCATTTGTCTCACCATCAGCTAGTTTTTCACTTGCTAACATTATTTCTCCATAAAGTGTTAAAGAATTTTTATTTTTAACTTCAAGTAAATGTGCAATGTCAATGAGTTCATCTTGAATAGCTTGAAAATGAGGATTTTTACAGTTATGGTCAAGCCCATTTAAATCATTTCTATTTCCTAGAATATATGATTTAAATATTTGTAGGTCTTCTAGGATTTCATTTTTGTCATTTGTTGGATTCAGTATCATTAATAGGTTCTCATTTCAAAGTTTTATACAAGGCTTCTGCGTCATGTATCTCTTCATCTGTTGGTTTTACTCTTACTGAGATATATCGTTTGTTTCCATTTTTATCTAAAGATTCATATGCTGTAGCATTTACCCAGTAAAAATTTCCATCTTTTGTTTTATTTTTAACGATACCATTCCAAATTTTACTTGCTTGTATTGTTTTCCATAAATCTTCAAATGCAGCTTTTGGCATATCTGGATGTCTTACAATATTATGTGCTTTTCCAATGAGTTCTTCTTTGTTATATCCTGCAATAGAACAAAAATCACTATTCGCATATATAATATTTCCCTTTTCATCAGTTTCAGATACTATCATCGTATCTTTATCAAGTTTTATTTCTTGTCCCATATTTAAATCCTTAAGTCTTTAGGATTATACTTTAATTTTAATTTAATCTTATTTAATTATAAAATAAACTTATAATACAATACCTCTAATCATGAAGTAAATTAGTGCAGATAATACTGCGGCAGCTGGCACAGTTATAATCCAAGCTGCAATTATTTTTTTGATAGCATCTCTTCTAACATATTGAACTTTTTGAGCATTTTTAAGATCTTTTTTTACCTCTTTGAGTTTTTCTTCTTCTGTATCAATCATTTGATATAGAGTAACAATTCTTTGATAATCATCTTTTTTCTTTTCTTTTTTTGATTCTAAATTTTTGAGTTCTGATGTAAATGCTTTTAAAACTTTTTTTTCATCTTCAATTGCAACTTGCCCTATTGCTATAAAATCTTTTTTTTCTGTTTCAGCCAAATATTCTCTTAAAAATCCAACACCAAAAATACCTCCAATGGCTATGTGTGTTGATGAAACAGGAAGTCCTAATTGAGAAGCTATGATAACTGTAATCGATGCTGCCATAGCTACACTAAAAGCTCTCATTTGATCTAGTTCAGTTATCTCAGAACCTACAGTTCTAATAAGTTTTGGTCCATAAAGAGTAAGTCCAATAGCAATACCTAATGCACCCACTGCCATAACCCAAAGTGGAATACCAGCTTTTGAAGAGATACCACCTGTCATAACAGCATCATTAATAGCTGCTAAGGGTCCAATAGCATTGGCAACATCATTAGCACCATGTGCAAAACTTAATAAAGCAGCTGCAAAAATAAGAGGTACTGTAAATAAAATGTTAACTCCATTTCGAGAATTTTTTAATTTTGAAGATTTTTTTAAAACAGTTTTCTTTACTAAAAAATATACCACAATTGCGACTAGTAAACCAAAAGTTGCAGCGACAGTAAATGATGGTTTTTCTGCTTGAGGAAGGAAAATAAATATATCAACGATATGAGGCCAAATTTTTTTAAGCCCTTTGAGTGTTAAATATGTAACAAATGCCCATGACATAATTGCAACAAAAACAGGAACCCATTTTAAGGCGGCTTCAATTTTATTTTCTTTATAAACTATCGTTTTCTTTATAGCAAATAGAAAAATAGCGGCAATCACTCCCCCTAATACAGGAGATATAACCCAAGAAGCTGCAATTTTAGCCATAGTTCCCCAAGCTACTATACCAAAGCCAGCAGCTGCAATACCTGCTCCCATAACTCCACCAACTATAGAGTGTGTTGTAGAAACAGGTGCTTTAGCCATAGTTGCAAGATTTAACCATACTGCAGCTGCTAAAAGAGCTGCCATCATTGCCCAAATAAATGAATCTGTATTACCTCCAAAAGCGGAGATATCTATAATTCCTTTTTTAATAGTTTTAACAACTTCTCCACCAGCAATTAAAGCTCCACTTGCTTCAAAAACTGCTGCAATAACAATTGCCCCTCCCATTGTAAGTGCTTTTGAACCAACAGCTGGACCTACATTATTGGCAACATCATTTGCTCCAATATTCATAGCCATATAAGCTCCAAATAAAGCAGCAATTGCTAAAAATAGATTATTTGGAATCCCACCAGTACTTAAAAAACTATAGCTTAAAACTATAACCATAAAAAATAAAGCCAAACCTAGTCTTATAAAATCAATACCACTACTTTTTATTGCTTCTTTTTCTAGTTTTTTCACTGTTAAAATCTCCATTGTAATCTTCCTGTAACTTTTTTTTGTTAAAAGAGTATACAATCTAATAACTTAATCTAAATTGTCATAAAAGTGCCTATAAATGGGTGTTTATCTATAATATATAGTCAATATATATATAAAATAATTGAAAATTATTGATATTTTTCTTTATTTGTTAAATAAAAATAGATAGAGTTGAGTTCATCATTTGTAAGGAAGTATTTTGGCATACTATTTCCGTAAATTAATTTTTCACAAACTTGATTTTTTTTAAATTTTTTTTTCGGTTTTTCTATTTTGGGATCAAGTGTCATTATAAATTGTTCGTAACTTATATTTGTTATATCTTCCGATTTTATTGTACAGTGATATCTTAATTTATTTTGTACATGAGTAAAACTAACTATACTTTTTCCCTTAGCATTTTCCCCATGACATTTTACACAACTAATGCCTCGTGGATTTTCATAGAGCATCTTTCCATATTCATATTTCGTAATAAAAGAATTTTCAAAATCTGTTTTTGCTACAAGTACAGTAGATATCAATATTATGAGTAATTTAATCATAAATCGCATTCTAACATTAAAGAGCTTATTAGTAAATTTCAGCTATAATAGTTAATATTTTACAATTTAATTTAGGAGTAAGTTTGATAACTTTAAAAGAAGCATTAAGCTTAAATGATGAAGAGATTTCATCGTTACGAGACGAAATAGCAACGAAAATCGAAGAAACAAAAACTTTAGGTGCTTATGTTGAACAATTAACATCAAAAAAGGTTACAAGTGCAACTTCAGGTATACCTATTGCTATTAAAGACAATATTAATATATTAGGGAAACCTATGACTTGTTGTAGTCAAATTCTACAAGGGTATATTGCCCCGTACAATGCTACAGTAATTGAAAATCTAGAAAAAGCCGGTTTAAGTGCATTTGGAACAACAAATATGGATGAATTTGCTATGGGAAGTAGTACTGAGTCGAGTTGTTATGGAAAAACTTTAAATCCAGTCGACAATTCAAAAGTTCCAGGTGGAAGTTCAGGTGGTAGCGCTGCTGCTGTTGCTGCTGGAATTGCTATTGCAGCACTTGGAACTGATACTGGTGGAAGTATTAGACAACCTGCTGCATACTGTGGATGTGTAGGGATGAAACCAACTTATGGAAGAGTATCAAGATATGGTATAGCGGCATATTCATCTTCACTTGACCAATGTGGACCTATTACACAAAACGTAGAAGATGCTGCAATTTTATATGATATTATTAGTGGATATGATCATAAAGATTCAACAAGTTCAAATCAAGATTATACTCCTGTTGCTCCTTCATTAGATGATTCTTGTAAACTTACAATTGCAGTTATAGATAATTTTATAGAAGATGCTGATGAGGAAGTAAAAAAAGGTTTTGAAGTTGCTGTAAAAGCTTTAGAAGAGGCCGGCCATACAATTGTTCATAAAAATATGATGGATACCAAAAAACATGTATCTGCTTATTATGTTGTGGCAACTGCAGAAGCAAGTGCAAATTTAAGTAGATATGATGGTATTAGATATGGAAATAGAGTAGAGGGTAAAAATTTATCTGAAACATATTTAAAAACTAAAACAGAAGGTTTTGGTGAAGAGGTACAAAAAAGAATTATGCTTGGTTCTTTTGTATTAAGCTCAGGATATTATGATGCTTATTATATAAAAGCTCAAAAAGTAAGACATCTGATAAAAGATGATTTTGAAGAGATATTTAAGGATGCAGATTTGATACTTTCTCCAGTAGCTCCTACAACTGCACCAAAATTTGGTACTTTTGAAACTTCTTTAGAGATGTACTTAAGTGATATATACACAATCTCAGTAAATCTTGCAGGTCTTCCTGCTATATCTTTACCAGTTGCAAAAGATAAAGATAATATGCCAATAGGATTACAATTAATCGGAAAAGCATTTGATGAACAAACATTGTTTAATGGGGCAATGAGCCTTGAAAAATCAGTAAATTATAAAAAATAAAGGGACAAAAATGAAAATAAGAAAAAGAGCACTCACATTTGAAGATGTACTACTAGTACCAGCAAAATCAGAAGTTTTACCAAAAGAAGTATGTTTAAAAACAAAACTTACAAAAAATATTGCTTTAAATATCCCTTTTGTAAGTGCTGCTATGGATACAGTTACTGAGTATCAAGCTGCAATTGCTATGGCTAGACTTGGAGGAATTGGTATTATTCATAAAAATATGGATGAAAAAACACAAGCACTACAAGTACGAAAAGTGAAAAAAAGTACAAGCGGTATTATTATTGACCCTGTGTCGGTAACACCAACACAAACTTTAGAATATGCAGAAAATTTAATGACAGAATTTAAAATTTCAGGGGTTCCTGTAGTAGATGAAAAAAATATTTTATTAGGAATATTAACAAATAGAGATATGCGATTTATCAAAGATTTTTCTCAGTTAGCAGGAAATGTTATGACGAAAATGCCGTTGATAACAGGAAAAGCTGGTACTACTTTAGATGAAGCGGCTGAAGTTATGCATAAAAATAAAATAGAAAAATTACCTATTGTAAATGAGGATGGAACATTAAAAGGTCTTATTACAATTAAAGATATTAATAAAGTTGTGGAATACCCAAATGCTATTAAAGATGACCAAGGAAGACTACTTGTTGGAGCTGCTATAGGAGTAGGTCAAATGGATAGAGCTAAAGCTTTAGTTGAAGCTGGTGTAGATGTTTTAGTATTAGATTCAGCTCATGGTCATTCAAAAGGTATTTTAGATACAGTAAAAGCAATTAAAGATGAACTTGATGTTGATATTATTGCAGGAAATGTTGCTACTGCAGAAGCAACAGAAGATTTAATTAAAGCTGGAGCTGATGCGGTTAAAGTCGGAATTGGTCCTGGTTCTATTTGTACTACTAGAATTGTTGCAGGTGTTGGAGTACCACAAATTTCAGCTATTGATGAGTGTGCTGCAATGGGTGCTAAATATGGTGTACCAGTTATAGCTGATGGTGGTATTAGATATTCTGGTGATGTAGCAAAAGCACTTGCTGTTGGGGCCGGTTGTGTTATGATGGGATCTGCTTTAGCGGGTACAGAAGAGTCTCCAGGTGAAGTTATTTTATCACATGGTAGAAAATTCAAATCATATAGAGGTATGGGTTCAATCGGTGCTATGACTAAGGGAAGTACAGATAGATACTTTCAAGAGGGAACAGCAGCTGATAAATTAGTACCAGAAGGTATTGAAGGTATGGTTCCATATAAAGGTTTTATGTCTGAAATTATTCATCAGTTTATAGGTGGACTGAGAAGTTCTATGGGATATTTAGGAAGTAAAGATATCCCAACATTTCACAAAACAGCAGAATTTGTTGAAATTACAAGTGCAGGGCTTAAAGAGTCTCATGTACATGATGTAACAATAACAAATGAAGCACCTAACTATCACGTTTAATTAATACTATAATATAAACAGAAAAGTAATTCTGTTTATATTGATAATCTTTTAAGGAATCATTTATTATGGAATCATACAGTAGAGCAATCTCAACTCCAATAACATCATCAGCAACATTTTTTTATAAAAATTCTCAAGAAGCAGAGGATATTTTTTCTGGAAATACAATGCAACCATTATATTCAAGAATGGGAAATCCTACTTCAGCACAATTAGAACAAAAACTCTCACAATTAGAAAATGGGATAGGTGCAGTAGCAACAAGCTCTGGAATGGCAGCTATAACTATGGTTATAACAAGTTTATGTTCATCAGGAGATGAAATCGTTTCTGTTGGTGGACTTTTTGGTGGTACTTACGCATTAATGTCTCAAACATTACCAAGATTTGGAATAAATACAAAATTTGTAAATGTTGATGAATTAGAAAATATTGAAAATAGCATCACTACAAAAACGAAAATAATTTTTTGTGAATCAGTAGGAAATCCAAGTTTAAGGCTTCCTGATTTAGAAGCAATAGGTAAAATTGCAACAAAACATAACGTAGCTTTTATCGTTGATAATACAATAACTCCTATAATTGTTAGACCTTTTGAATACGGTGCAGATGTTGTTGTTTATTCTACAACTAAAATCATTAGTGGTAATTCATCTGCTTTAGGGGGTATTGCTATTTTTAAAAAAGTTGAAAAGAATGATAAGTTTCATACCGCTAAATACGAATTTTTAAAACCTTTTATAAATAAACTTAAAGGGAAAGCATTAATAGGTTGTGCTAAAAAAAGATCGTTACGTGATTTTGGTATGAGTGCAAATGCACATAGTAGTTATCAAACTATTTTAGGTCTTGAAACTTTAGAATTAAGAAACAATCGTATAAATACATCATGTGAAATAATAGCAAAAATTTTAAAAAGTGAAGGATTAAATGTAAATCATCCATCATTAGAAGAACATCAAGATAACGAACTTTATAAAAAAGCTTATAGTGAAGGTTGTGGTTCAATGATCACTATAGATATGGGAACACAAAAACAAGCATTTCAGTTTTTAGATCATTCGTCACTTTTAACGTTAACTGCAAATATTGGAGATTGTCGAAGTTTAGGACTTCATATGGCTAGTACAATATATCAAGATTTTACAACTTCAGAGAAAGAGTTTTTAGGAATTACAGATGGATTAATAAGAATATCAATAGGGTTAGAAAAACCTCAAGATATTATTGATGATCTATTAAGTTGTTATGAGGCTAGTAAATAAAAAGTGTTAACCCATATAAAATAAAATATGGGTTATTAGTTATTTAGAATTTATATTAAGCAGATAAATTATCTAAGATATATCTTTCTAAATCAACGTGTTTAATATCTTCCTCTTTTGCTTTTTCATATATTTTTGACACCTCTACATTAAATTCTTCATAAGGAAAATGTGGAAAGTGCAGAGTCCACATCTGTTTTATTCTCATTTTAGAAACTTCATCATTTGTCCACTCTTTAGAGTAGTTAAAAACACCAAATAAAAAAGCTGTAAATACAACAGCAATAATAATTGAGGCATGACAATCTAAAGCAGCAAATAATTCATGTATAACGATAGAAGCTGGTATAATAATTATATGTATCGCAATAATAAATAATAGATATGCTCTTCCTGAGCGTAGTCTAAAACCTAATTTTGTGCCATCTAGTTTCATACCTTCGTTAAATAGTATATTTGCCTGCAGTAGTTCAGTTAATTTAACAGGCTGTTTTGATATATTGTAGATATAATTTATAATATTTTCTTTTAATTTTTCAAACATTTATATTCCTTTAATATGCGATTATACATTAAAAATAGTAAATTTTTTATTTGACATATTGAAATCTTTTTTATATACTCCCGTTATGGATACATTAATAGCAATTACATCAATTTATTTATTTATATTAATTGGTTACACCGTCAAAAAACTATTTCGTGATGATATAAATGAAAGAACACTTATTTTATTATCAGTATATTTTTTACAACCTATTTTGACTTTTTGGGGGTTAACAAGAGTATCTATAAACAATGATTTACTGTATGTTCCTGCGATTTATTTAGCAGTAATTATATCTGTACTAATGCTTTTAATATTTATTGCAAAATATTTTTTTGAAAATGAACAAGACAAATCAATTTTTATAGTATCATCATTAATAGGAAATACTGGTAATTTGTCTATCCCTTTAGGTATTGCATTATTTGGTGAAAGTAGTGTCCCTTATACAAGTATTATCAATATAGCAAATATATTTTTCATTTATACAGTAGGAATATATTTTTATGCAAAAAGTTCATTTAGTATAAAAGAATCAATAAGATCAATGGTTCGAATTCCGATTATTTGGTTTGCTTTAGTTGCCTTACTATTTAATCATTTTCAAATCAAAATACACCCTCAAATAAATTTAGTTTTAGAGATGGGCTCTTATGCTGCAATAGTGATACAGCTTATTATTTTAGGAGTATATTTAAGTAAGATTACATTAAAAGAGCATGATTACAAATTGAGTTTATCAGTAAGTTTTGTAAAACTCTTTGTGTTACCAGCAGTAGGAGTTGTTTTTGCATTATTTTCAGGTTTAAGTCATGAGATATCGATTATTTTAATCATATCTTTATTTGCACCTTTAGCTGTAACAAATGTCAATATTGCTGCTCTTTATAATTGTAAACCATCATCTGTAGCTGGAGTTATTCTAATGAGTAGTTTTTTATTTTTATTTTTAATATATTTTGATTTAGAGATTGTAAAATCAATCTTTAGTTAAATAAATTTAAAGTAAATAAAAAAAGGGGTTAATTGAAAGTTATTTCAATCAACCCCTTTTTTTATTACAGAAGAAACTTTTAAATAGCTTCCTCATCCTCTTCACCAGTTCTTATTCTGATTACTTTTTCAACAGGAGAAACAAATATTTTTCCATCACCTATCTTACCTGTAGTTGCAGATTTTGAAATTAATTTAATGATCTCATCAACTTGGCTTTGTTCAACAATCAAATCAATTTTAACTTTTGGTAAAAAATCAACTACATATTCAGCACCTCTATAAAGTTCACTATGTCCTTGTTGTCTTCCATATCCTTTAACATCAGATACTGTCATACCTGTAATACCAGCTTCAGTTAGAGCATCCTTAACATCATCTAACTTAAATGGTTTTATAATCGCTTCAATTTTTTTCATATCTTTCTCCTGTTATTTAGTTTTATTAAAAAGCTCGTTTAAATTCTGGGTAGGCTTCAACACCACACTCATTTACATCTAAACCTTCTTGCTCTTCATCACCTGCTATTCGTAATGGCATGATTTTATTAATAATGAATAATACAATATAACTACTTATAAAAGCCATTAATCCTACAACAACAATACCCTTAACTTGATTTAAAAGTGTTATTCCTTCTTCTGGATTACTTGCAAATATACCAACGGCTAATGTCCCCCAAATACCATTTACTAAGTGAACAGACAAAGCACCTACAGGATCATCAATTTTAAATTTATCAAAAAATGGTACTGCAAATACAACTAATGTTCCACCAATTGCACCTATTAAAATAGGTTGATAAATATTATATAAATCAGGACCTGCAGTTATAGAAACAAGACCACCTAATGCACCATTAAGTACCATGGTAATATCTATTTTTCTGTATTTAAGTAACATGAGTGCACCAGCAATTATCGCTCCTGATAATCCTGCTGTATTAGTATTTAATATTGTTAATGCAACTAAATCAGCATTTTCTTTAGATGCTATAGAACCAACACTTCCTCCATTAAATCCAAACCAACCAATCCATAATAAAAACGCACCTAAAGTTACAAGCGGAATATTTGATGCAGGGATTACTCTAACTGCACCTGTTGGAGTGTATCTATTGATTCTGGCACCCATAATAAGAATAGCTGCTAGTAAAGCCCATCCACCAGTTGAATGAATAACAGTACTTCCAGCTAAGTCATACATAGATAGATTTAAAATAGTATTCTCAAGAAGGTTAGCTCCCCATGTTATATTTACTATAAAAGGGTATAAAAATCCTCCCATAATAATGGCAAAAAAGGTAAGAGGTATGATTCTCGCTCGTTCACTCACTCCTCCACTCATAATGTTGATAACTTTACCAACAAAAGCCATCTGAAATAAAAGAAAAGCCCACTTACTCATGTCGCTGTTTCCAAATTCACCAAAAGCGATATGATATCCAATGATTAAAAAAGAAAATGATGCAAATGCATAAATCATTGTATTAATCATTAGTACAGTAGTAACATTTTTTGTTCGTACTATTCCAGCTTCAAGCATAGCAAAACCAGGTACCATAAATATTATTAGTACAAAAGAAAATAGAATAAACAAAGTATCGATAATATACGAAAGTTCATGTGTCATTATTACGTCCTCAAAAAAAATTGCACCATCATACCATAAAAGATACTTACAATTTTGTCAAGAGTTGTATAAAAAATGACAATTTTATCTTATGATGGGTAATTCTAACTTAAGTTTGTTTTGATTAAAAAATATATTACTATTTGCTTTTGATGCTTTTTCCTCTAGTGTATCAAGGATAGCAACTTCATGATTTGCTATAAATTCTATTGAAATAATATTATATTTGTTATTGTCTATAATCTCATACTCACCAATTTTCATACGAACTTTTAGTGTTATCTCATCATCATCTTTAAAATATTTAAAACAGTCGTTGAGACAGAGTAAGAATTCATTGATGTTTAATTTCATCTCAGGTAATGAAATATCATAAATTTCATTTATTTTTACTTCACTATCAATAAGTGTTGTGCTTTTCGATAATTCGATAAGATTAAAAATATTAACAAGTTTTAATGTACCACTATTCAAGGTATTTGTTTGATTAGAAACAACTTGATAAAGACGTAATGCAATCTCTTCGTCAGACATATATCCCACAAGTATTGCATAGTATGAATGTTTATTAAATTTCAGAGGTATATATTTTTGAGAAAATCCAAAATCTTGACTAGCATTATCTACTGCTAATTGAAATAACTCTTTCACACTTACATAATTTAATAAAAATTCTGCTTCTTTATTAAATTTAGTTATTCTTCCATTAGAATTAAAGATAAAATATGGATTTAAATCATATTCTAAAAGTTTCTCATAAAAATTAATCATTATTGTTCCCAAAGTATTGTTCTATTTTTTTTCTTAATGTAATTCTATTTAAATTTAACTTTGTAGCCATTTGTAATTGAGACTTAAATTTTAATTTTGCAATATTTAATAAAGGTACTTCCATAACCTTCAAGAAGTATTTATAAGATTTATTGTCATCTAATTTAGCCGAGATAAAAGTTTCTAAAGCTTTTGTCATATCTTTATCTGATAGTGAATGTAACAAAGTATTTTTATAAATAGATTTTTTTAAAGATATACCATTTTGAGAAATATCTAATTCTATATCATCCAAAGAGATATTAGAGTCATAGATTTCATTGGCACTTTTTAGGTATATTTTTGATATCTCTTTTAAGTCCTCTGCTCTTTTAGAAAGAGGTGAAACATCAAGTTTAACTGCAAATTGTTCTTCTATATCATTTACTGGAGTTTTTGATGTTGCTACAATTTTAATATTTGCAATATTCGTTAAAAATTCTTTTTTATTTAATACATTTTGAATATCAGTAATAATTAGTTCTTTATATTGTTCTATATTTATAGTATTAGTAATAATACTATTTTCAAGAAATTTACTATCGATAGAAACGGCATTTGGTAAAATCTCTTTAGCTAATAAGCTTTTTCCTACCCCAGCTTCTCCTCTAATGATAAAGTTAACAGGTAATCCTGCAGAAACTTGGATGATATCTAAGATTTTTTTTGATTCAGGTGATTTTGATATAAATTTTTTCATTTTATTTACAGTTCTCTAGTTTATTTTGAATAAATTTTTTTACGTCATTGTATAAAACAGTTTCTTTAAAATCCTTAAAAGCAGCACCACTAGCATTTGGATGTCCACCTCCACCTGCAAGTTTTTGTGCTAGAAGTGATACATCTAGGTTATTATTTGCTCGAAAGCCAGCTCTTCCTCTTCTGTTAATATCAATAAAAAAATCATATTCAGGATTTGCTTTCAAAAAGGCATTTGCAGGGATAGAGATGCCACCTAAGTTATAAGTGAGTAAACCTTTTTTATCTTTGTAATAAACAGTTAACTCTTCTTTTTTATTATCTAATGATTTTACTAAGTATTGAGAACTTATATTGTCCATCGTATCATTTTTATCACTTGTGTTTAAAAATTCTTTTTTAATTTTATATACATTTTCATCTAAAAGAATATGTCCATCTTTTTCATTTACATAGTTTAATGTTTGAGAGAGTAAATAAAATTTATATTCTCTACTTTGTTTACTAAATAAAGAGTTATTTATCTCAAATGCTTTTGAAATCATACTCATACATACTTTCCCAAATTCGAAAAGAGAGTTTTCTTCTAACCAAATATCAACAGCATTAATAGCATTGATTAAATTTTCAAAGTTTTGAGGACATGACTCTTTAAAAGTAGGGTAGTGTTCAACTAAATAATCATAAGTTATTTTTGTTGCACTTCTGTTTGTATCTAAAAAATACCAATCATATTTTTCAGAACTTTTGAGTCCTGTCCCATGATGATCCAATAGTTGTAATGTAATATTAAATCCATCATCATTAAGTTGTTTGACATCTCTATCTAGGTTTTTTGATTCTTCTGTCGTTAAATTTAAATCAGTAATAAAAAATAAAATTTCTTCATTTTTATCTAGTGTTGAAATAGTTTCTAATGCATCTTTTATATACATTTTAACTTCAATACCATAATTTGCATTATAGTAAATAGCATCAGGAAATAATATTTGTGTAGTAAACTGACAGCCAAAACCATCTAAATCTGTATGTGAAATATGAAAAAATTTCATTTTATGATAAACCTTTGTATATGAAATAACCTAAATTAGATTGTGATTGCTTTAAATTGTATAAATTATATCCAATTTTTTATAATATGTCTTTTAATGTAAGCTGATCTAGGAAATCATTTATTTTGAATTGAAGATTATTTAGTAGAGGAAATAAAGTACATTTTCCATCTTTATTACCTTCACATGTGTTTGTTGAAGTTGTACATTCAAAAACAGTAGGATTTTTTTGTTCTGTTATTGTAGTTATCTCTAAAATAGTTAATTTATCATAAGGCTTATTTAATGTAAATCCACCGTTATTTCCCTTAAATGAATTCAAGATACCATGTTTTGCGAGGTTTTGTAAAATTTTTGCTAAAAAAGATTTAGATATGTTTAACTCTGTAGAAAGTTGATCTACATTTTTAGGTGTGTCACTTTGTGCAATACTTACTAATGATAATAAGGCATATTCACTTTTTTTAGTTAATAACATTCATTTCCTAGGTTTTATGATTTTTAATTATACTAAATTCTATTGAGTAGATAATAAAAAGAAAATTTATCTCTTTGTGTTTAAGTTAAATTTAAGAAAAAGGGTAAGATTTAATTCTTACCCTTTAAATTATTTTGCTCTGATACCTAAATCAGCAACAAGTTGTGTAAATTTAGCGAAATCTGTTCTTCTTAAGTATTTAAGAAGTCTTTTTCTTTTACCAACCATTTTTAAAAGACCTAGTCTTGAATGATGATCTTTATGGTTTTCTTTTAAATGATCTGTTAATCTTGTGATTTGTGCAGATAATATTGCAATCTGCACTTCTGCAGAACCTGTATCTTTTTCGTCTCTTTGGTGTTTAGTAACAATTGCTTGTTTTACGTCCAAATCTAAAGCCAT
>Ga0193959_1000197_pt1 | contig 24595 bp, 43 predicted proteins | sample FB_2_MG_FD_140333 | JGI IMG/M metagenome (GOLD analysis project Ga0193959, IMG submission 140333) | Microbial mat bacterial communities from the Broadkill River, Lewes, Delaware, United States - FB_2_MG | ecosystem: Environmental > Aquatic > Freshwater > River > Microbial mats | place: USA... | reverse complement strand
TCTAGTATTGAATATACTTTCAATCTTCAACGGATAGATGGGTGAGCTGGCTGAAACCACATCCCTGCTAAGGATGCGAATGGGTAACTGTTCCGAGGGTTCGAATCCCTCTCTGTCCACCACTGAAGATTTCCAAACAATTCCAAATCAATCCAAACTAACTCAACAAATCCCAAAAACACTATACTGTTAAGCTATATTTACATTTTTTTTCATTATTCTTTTTCCAAGATATTCCAAATCAATCCATTTGAAGCCAAAACTTTTAGGGGCATTTTTTAGGGGTACTTTTTTTATACTCTTATTTTTAGGGGTACGATTACAAGGAAAGCTTATGGCAAGGACAGTAAGACCGCTTAGTGAAAACCAGATAAAAAAAGCAAAGATAGAAGAAAAAGACTACAAGCTGTTTGATGGAAACGGACTTTTTTTACTTGTAAAGTCAAATGGTAGCAAACTATGGAGAGCCAAGTACAGGTTTGATGGCAAAGAGAGTTCTGTGAGTTTTGGTAAGTACCCTGTAGTGTCTTTGAGTGCTGCAAGAAAAAAGCTTGAAGATCTAAAAGAAGATATTGAAAACGGTATAAATCCTTCAAAGAAGAAAAAAGAGGTAAAAGTTCAAAAAGTAACAGCTCACTCTTTTAAAGATGTTGCAAAGCAGTTCTTAGAGTTTAAGTCTCATGAACTTAGTCTTGACTACTACAACCAACAATGCAGCCGTTTAGAATACTACGCTTACCCAGTCATAGGTAACATAGATATAGACAGCATTACCAAAGCCGATATGATAGCTCTCATAAAGAACATCCCAAGCGTGTCTACACCATCTACCAAGAACTCAAACAAAAGTGAGACTAGCAGAAAAGTTTTTAACTTACTAAATCAGGTTTTTAAGTGGGCTCTTCATAATGATCTTACAACGAATGCAGTTATGCAGACACTAGACAGAAACTCACTTGTCATAAAGTCAGATGCGGAACACTTCAAGGCCATAACTGATATAGATGAACTTAGAACTATTTACAAGATGTTTAAAGAATACATGGGCGACCTCTCAACTAAAAATGCATTACTATTTATAACGCTTACAGGTCTTAGGACCATAAACATAAGAGGGTTAAGATGGGAGCAGGTAAATCTAAACAAAAAGCTTATAATCTACCCAAAAGAAGATATGAAAACAAAAGAGGAGTTTAGGCTTCCTGTCACTAAAGAGATGGAAGCTATACTAGAAGACATGAGAGCTGTTACAGGCAAAGAGAAGCATGTGTTTTGCTCAACTACATCAAAGAGTAGAATGTTGAGTGAAAACACACTTGGATATGCTCTAAAGCGTATGGGAATACTAAACCATACACCACATGGTTTTCGTAGCTCATTCAGCACTATATGCCACGAAAAACAAAAAGAACATGGGTTTAGTAGTGAGGTTATAGAAACTCAACTGGCTCACACTGTAGGGAGTAAAGTGAAACAAGCTTATCTAAGAAGTGACTTTTTAGATGAGAGACGTGAGCTTCTTGAGTGGTGGGGTGGGGTTTTAGGAAAATAGATTTATTTGTTGGTTTGTGAGCCTGTAAAATAAACTGTGTAAATCACCTCTAGCCTATTTAATTACCTTGTATATTTTTCCATAATTTCGCTGAAAAATATACAAAGTTGAGGGTAAATCTCACTCCAATTTCGAATTCCGTTACGGCTCCATTTTTCCTGAACCTCCTGAGTAGATATATATAGCACTTTAAAAGCAGAGTCGATAGTTGGAAATGAGCCTTTTGCCTTTGTGCGTCTTTTTATACTGGAATTGAGTGATTCGATAGGATTCGTCGTATAGATAAGAGTCTGAACAGGTTTTGGATATTTGAAAAAAGTAGCAAGCTCATTCCAGTGATTTGTCCAGGATTGAGTGATATGGGGATATTTTTTACCCCAAATATCGCTAAACTCTAAAAGAGCTGCCTGAGCGTCCTCTTCAGTAGCGGCTGTATAAACTGTTTTAAGATCGGCTGCAACCGCTTTTCTGTCTTTCCATGAGACATAACGTAAAGAGCTTCTAATCTGATGCACAATGCAACGTTGTATCTCAGCTTTTGGATATACGGCTTCTATTGCTTGATTGAAACCGTTTAGACCATCTATTGCAAAGATAAGCACATCATCCACGCCACGGTTCTTTAATTCATTGAGAAGTGTGAGCCAATACTTGGAAGTTTCATTTTCACCTATCCATATGCCAAGTATCTCTTTTTTGCCTTCAAGAGTAATTCCAAGCATGATATATGCTGCTATATTTTTAACAACTCTATCAACTCTTATTTTCAGTACAGTAGCATCCATAAAGATAATAGGATATATAGGCTCAAGTGGACGGTTTGCGCCCAAAGGAAGTGCCCTTGGGGTACCACTCTTTGGCTTTTTCGATGATTGCACTAGTGATATTTGAAATAGTTTGTTCTGAAAGCTGATAGCCGTAGAGATCATCTAAATGATGTTGTATATCTCTTACACTCATACCTTTGGTATAAAGTGATAAAATTAGATCTTCACTACCATTAAGAAGTCTTTCTCGCTTTTTTACAAGTTGTGGTTCGAAGCTACCATCTCTATCACGAGGTATCGCTACATCAATTTCGCCATACTTTGACTTTAATGTTTTTTTATTTGTACCCTTACGATAGTTTGGATTATCTGACTCTTGGTGTTTTTCATAACCTAAATGCTCATCCATCTCAACCTCACTGGCTGTTTGGGTTGATTCTCGTAGAAGAGATTTAAACTCATCTAGAATTCCATCTAGTGAGATCTCTTTACCTTCTTTGATCTGTTTGCGTAATTCTTCTTTATTTAAAATTGCCATTTGTAAATCCTTCAAATAAATCTACCAGATAGCAACTTTCAAGCCTATCTGATAAATTACAATTTTTGGATTTACACAGTTATTTTTATACTACCTGGTTTGTAGGTTTTATCCGAGCCTGTAAAATAAACATTCATCTCGAATCACGGTACCTTGCTTTGAAGATGCTCGTGCTTTAAAAGTTAAAAATTCCCAGTCGCTTAACATCTCATTGTATAGGTCCGATGGATATCCGCTAATTATTACTTGTGCTTTAGCTTGTTTAACTCTTTCTAGCAGCTGCACATGATCTTCATAAGTCATTTCGTGTCTGTAGTACTTCATACCACCTTGTCACCGTCTAGGTCGTTGTAGATTTCATTCTTACTTCTTTTTTACGAAGCAGTACACTTGCACCACCGCCGTAAGGTTCAACGTAAGTCATGTGAGGTGGGAAGTGTTCTATTATCTTAGGTGCTACACGCCATTTTCCACCGTGGTACCTAAGAGGTGGTCTAGTTGGTGACATTTTTACTCCCTTTTAAGATTTTCAATTTCATCATTGCTTAGAGGCGTTATTTTAGTATGATACGTTGGTATATAACTCTCGCCGTATCCAGTATTAAACATAGCTCCACTAAAATAATTAATCATGACAATTTTAGGATCTCCCCAATCAGACTTATCAACATGACACAATCTAGGAAGTTTTAAATCTCCTTTTTGAAACCATTGAAGCTCTCGTTCAAATTCTTTATCTATATGTTTTTTCAAAAACTCTTCAACATTTATAGAACTAGCAACAGTACTACCTTTTAATGTATCTTTATTGTAAGTACACATTATTAAGTAGCTATTATATTTTTGGTATCTATGTCCCTCATCACAAATTAGAATGTTTTTTTCATCATCTAATAATTTTATTGCATCATGTATTTTCATCATTTATCCTTACTATCTTCATGCTTTTTAATGATCTCTTTTAGCTCTTTTTCGGTGTACTCTTTACCGTTTATAAGCAACATATCTGTTTGAGTTTTTGGTTTACCTTTGAAGTATGCTGTCATCTCAACATCTCCTGTATATCTTTTTTGGCTTTTGTTAGGATCTCTATATTTTGAGTATTTGCAAGAGCATGTCCGTTTTGTGGTCTGTTCTGCATCGCTTCAAGGACTTTATAAAATGCACTCATCTTACAACCTTCTTATATAACCGCTTCCATCACGACGAAGCTCATCGGTTTGAACCTCTTGAAGAGCTTTAACATTTGTAGATGCAATTTTAAATGTCTCTCCATCCCTATGCTTACCTTCTAGTACATATACCCTTGCTATTTTTATGCACATCACGCACACTCATCTTCTTTATGTGATTCCCACCAGTCACAAAGCTCTTGGATAGAGTATGTTACTGAACCACGGACCGTTATTTTTTTAGGAAAGTCTTTTTCCTCTTTTGCAAGAGTGTAAAAAGAGCTTTTGCCTATGCCTAAAACCTTGTGAGCTTCAGTAGATCTCACATATAATGCTTTTATTTCATCCATGTTTTTCTCCTATTGTTGTTGATGGTAAACTAGTACATCTCCATGAGGTGCCTGGTATGATTGCTGAGGCTGTCCATGATTTTGTTGTTGCGGTTGTTGGCTTTGTTGCGGTTGTTGGCTTTGTTGCGGTTGCTGGTAGCTGTTTGGCTGCTGCTCTGAGGTTCCCTCTTGCGGTTTGGTGTCGAGCATCTGCATAGTCTCTACTGTTACCGAGTGTTTCGATCGCTTTTGTTGGTTCTGATCAACCCACTGTTAAAAGTTCAGTCGCCCCTCTATGAGGGTCTTGCTCCCTTTGTTGAGGTACTGGTTTGCTATCTCAGCGCTTCTTCCAAAAAAAGGTTATATCAACAAAACAAACCTCCTCTTTTTTATCACCATTTACGGTGAACTTGCGGCTTGTAGCAATAGCCGTCTTTGCTATCGCCGCTCCGCCTTGGGAGTAGCGCAGTTCTATGTCACGTGTCGTGTTTCCGACTAATATTACTTTATTGCACATCTACTATCTCATACTGATGCTTTCTGAACTTGCAGTCGGCACCGAACATTCTTACTGTCGCTATGTTGTGTTTGTCTATGGTTGCTGTGAGCACTACGTCGTGCTCTATGATTCTTACTTTTACTTTTCTCATAACTTCCCTTCTAGCATATTTTGTTTAGCGCGTCGTTTGTGAGCTTGACGTGCTTGCGTTTAAGTGAGTTGAACATCTGTTGTGCTATGGCTCTTGCTTTTAGCCTCTTCATGCGGCATGGCACGCTGTTTGTTCTGCACAAATATAGTATTCACAAATTCACCGTTTATCATCTGTATGCTGCTTTGCTCGAGAAAGTGTGCTTCACCGTATGTAAGGTGTTTGCCGTTTACATATTCTATCTCCACAATAAAACCCTCACTTCATGTATTTGAGCAGCATCTTTTTGGTTTCGTCTGTGCCTATCTCTTTGAACGCTCTGCGTATAGAGTAGTGCAGACACTTTTTTGCTTCACGCTTTTTATCTGTGCCTTCGTGCCTGTTGCCCTTGTTTGCAAAGAGCGACTTGCCGATGTTGAAGCAGAAGCCGTCAAGTTCTAAGTACTCTGCAAGGTCGTCGAAGTCTTTACAGCTCTCTATGTTGTAAAAGCTGTTTTTCGCACCGTCTTGGTTGTACTCTTGCTGTATATCTTCTGCGTACATCTTTTCGCTTTTTTCTCTAGCCTTCATACTTGTTTTTCCTGTTGCGGTGTTCTCCCCATCTGCGGCGACGGTTCTGCCACATCTCTAAAAACCCCATTACGATCAGAGTAGATCCGACAATGTTTACAAATAGATTTACTGTCTCCATTTCCATCTTTAACCCTTTTTTGCTATAATTTTTTTTCGTACTTTTATAAGAACCGTTCGCCGAGCTGTTGCAGCAGCTCTTCGAACTTGTCAAATGCCGTCTTAATCTTCTGAGACATGTAACACCTCACACGCTTCTTTTATGCTTACTCTTTTTTTATCATGCAAGAGCATTTTTAACAGTATGTACTGCATCATAGAACTCATAACTTCTCCTTAGTTTTTTTTAACTCTCTAATGCTTATGAGATAGTTGCCCGGCTACGCCCACCGCTTTTTATAGGTAGTGAATTTTTTTCATACATCAAAATTTATATAAGCTCGTAAGAGCACTTGCTTGCTTGTATTTTTGCAACTATCACATAAGCTTTAAAGAGCTTACAGAACACGCATCGCACGGCTAATCTCCTACCGTTTAAAAAAGGTGAGTTATAGATCTTGTTTCCGTTTGATTAGAGAAGAATAGTAGGGGGCTATTCATGCATGCTAGTAGATGACTTCGCGATGCGTGTTTTGTAAGGTCTTTGTATTTACGGTGAAACCTTTGTGTTATAATCAAGTTGCAAAACAAAATCAAAACAAAAGGCTTCATAATGGATAATGAAAGTAAACTTTTAAGTGTCAAAGAAATCAAAATCATAGATGATTTTATAAATCAAGATCTACAAGATAATGTCAATAAACATCTTAATGAAGGTTGGGTTTTACTAGGTATTCAAAAAAGCGTCTCACAAGAAACGCTTAGTGAAGATGTTTTTTATCATCTCGGCAAGCTCGATACTTAGCAAGAGCATCTTCAAATACTATAAGTTCATTTGGACTCAGTTTAGATATTGCTTCTGCTAAGGGATAAGTTTTTTCTTGCAGAAGTGCAAGATATCGTTTCTTCTTTTCATTAGCTCTTGCAAGAGAGCTGTATTTACCCTCAGCCAGTTCCATCTCTTTCTTATCTAGGTTGTCTAAAATATTTTTCAAAACATTTTCCTTTTTATAAAATTCTGTGCAAACAGCCCTAAGACTGAAATGCACTTACTCCATTGATCTCATTTAAAATAGAAGATGTCAACTCTCTGATGCTCTCTTCATAGAGCTGGTCGATGTTGTAGCAGATCAGTTCTGCAGCAAGAGCACCATCGTCTGCACTTAAAAACAGTTCTGTCTCGAAACGTGTAGTCAGTTCACGGTCGTTTTTAAAGATAGGGAACTCAAAGATGATCACCTTTGGAAGTGTCATGGAGCTTTTGCCTGTTTGAATATTTACATCGAGGTGAAACTTTTGTTGTGCGTTACGTTGCACACTGTCTATAGTTTTGATAGCTTGTAGATGCTCTGCCATCTCGATAATATCCATATCATCAGCTTTTTTGTTGTCAAATGCAACGATAAACGGCTCCATACGCTTTAAAAAACGAACAAACTGTTTTTGTGTAAGAGCACTTTGGTGTCTTTGGAACTCAAAATAGTCTTCTGTTTGCTGCAGTTTCATTTCGCAGGTGCTGTCACCATAGTCTGCATGTTGCTTTGTTGGGTAGTTGAACACCGCTTTGACACGATCGTTATTGTAAAAAAGCTTTGTAGCCTCTGTTTTGTACTCATTTACAAATGCGATAAAGTCTAGCTTGCTCACGATGCTGCACGTGATGACATTGCGATCTATTGGTGGCTTGTAGTGCAATGGTCTTTCAGCTTCATCTACTACATAATCTTTGTGTACTGCTTTTCTCCCAGGACCCACTGTGTCTGCAACAGGTCTCAACGAACTGATAAATTTTTCAAAAATCTATTTCATTTTATTTTACTCCCGGTAGTATTTGTTCTTTTGGTCTGTTTCGCGATGGTATAAATGTTCTGTCATTTACAAAGAAACCTGTTTTAATTTTTGGTTCAGGAACACTTGCGCTCACGGTTCCGACCATAGTGATCTGATCATCTGCAACTTTTGCGATCTCTAGCTTGATGCTGAGAGTCGATTTTTTTTCTTGCAGCATAGTTGCTTTTACACACTTTTTGAGTTTCTTTGCAGTCTCTTCTGCAATCTCACCGTTGCCTACTGTTTGGAAAGCATCTATAAATGCTTGTATCTCCGATGCTAAAACTTCTTGCATAACATCTCCTTTTATAAGTATTTAATCAGAGCATTGCGCACTGCTCTCATTTAGATACTTTATAACCATCACACCGCCTCTATGCTCAGGTACTATTGTTCGTTTAGTCTATAGGTTGTCCAGCGTCCTATACTGATAATTTAAAAAACTCAAAACAATTTTCACTGGGGAAATTTTGCTTTGTGAGTCATAGACTCAATAGAGGCTTACAAATAAGGCTCTATTGAGTCTATAGTACTTATATTGTTTTTAATGCAGTATTGCTTGAAGCCTTTGAAATTTGACGTGAAGTAGTCAAATACTTTTTTGTCAAGTGGTGTACTTTTACCTCCTCTTTGAAACTTGTTTCCAATTATTGTTCTTACCGTAGATGCAGTTGTGTTAAGCTCTCTGGCTACATCTTCTAAGTCTTTTTGATTTACTATAAGTCTTGCCTGTATGTTCTTAAATAAAGAAACATTGTCATTAAAATTGTCATTTAATTTCATTTATCGAAAACCTTTTTTGCATATTTGTTATAATGTTATTGTTATAAAAACATAAATGTTAAGAGAATTATATACAAATGTCAATATAAAAGTCAAGGAAAAGTAAATAAATGTCTAGTTGGTATGAGAGATTAAAGGAAATAAGGGATAAACACAATCTTAGTCAGACAGAGTTGGCAAAGATAATAGGTGTACAATTATCTCAAATTAGTAGGTATGAAAGTGGAAATGGTTCAAAAAACTTTACAACTAATTTGAAGTTGAAATTAGCACTTGCATTTGATGAACAAGAAATTATGTATATTCAATTTGGTGACAAACCACCTAAATATAATAAATCTATTGGCAATATGGGGCCAGGTGCTATTGCTAATCAAGGGCATGATCAAAATATCAATAGCAACAACCAAGAGGCTCTTAGTGATGATGAAAAAATGATTCTTAAGTTTTTTAGAATGGCAAACGAGAAAGCTAAAGCAGATATCTTAGTTTATGTAATTCAAAAAGGATCTACAGATATTCAATGAAAAATTTACTTACACTATTGCTAATCTCATTTGTCATAAGTCTTCATGCCGAATCACTCAAAGATATAAAGTTTGATTCTATAGAGGTTAGTGAAGTAACAAGCATATATGATGGAGACACGTTTCGTGTAAACATTGAAGGTTATCCTAGGATCATAGGGTATCGCGTTCCGATACGGGTCAACGGAATTGATACTCCAGAAATGAGGGCTAAGTGCCAACAAGAAAAAGAACTTGCACGTAAAGCAAAGCAGCTCACAGCATCAATGTTGCATGGAGCAAAAAAAATCGTTTTAAAAAATGTGCAGCGCGGAAAGTATTTTAGAATCGTTGCTGATGTTTATATAGATGGGGACTCTTTAGGTGAGGAGTTGATCAAAAGAGGTTTTGCAGTTTCTTATGACGGTGGTACGAAAAGTAAAGATTGGTGTAAGTGATATTGCAAAATGAAATAGTTAATTAATATTTTCACCATTATTGTTTAAAATAGTACAAACTTAAACTATGATGGAGTGACATAATGTCTCAAGAAGTAATAAAAGAACTTGTTCTTACTGTGAGATCTCTTGCAGAAAAAATCGAAAGTACTAAAAGTGCGGGTAACCTTGGAAGCTTTGCAAGTCTTAATCAGGGTAATAACCAAAATATTAATAATTATTTTGCATTTTTACATGCAAACCCTAGAAATGTAGAACTTAGCCCTATAAGAGATTTTGAAAAGTACTACTATATTTTGTCTTTTCTAGCTATGTTCGCATCCGTAAAGCTTTCTATCTTTATAGTACATTCTTTAGGTATCGATATATACAAAACCTTCTTCTTTGCTCTTCTTGTTGTTGTGTTGTCTGTGAGCTCTGCTTTTATATCTGCTTTTTCTTTGAACTGGATGTTTAAAAAATTTAGCTGGGGGCATGTAAAATATAAAGATCGTGCATTTGAATATAAAGGTGTGAAAAATAAATTTTACGAAGATATATGGGCTGTAGAGTTAAAAAAAGGGTGGATGAATAAAGGGAGAATTGAATATTTTGGCATTGACCCTAGAACAAATAAAGTTTATAGCGTAAAGCTAATACTACTTAGATATCAAGATGCAAAATACCTTCATGACATTTTTTGGAGCGGATATGGGAGGGACGAAGCTGGTTAGAATAGTTTTATTGCTTTTTGGAATTCTATTTAAAGAGTCTACAAATCATTTAAATAGTTTTTAGCTTCTTCTACTTTTTTCGTACCAAGCTTAATTCTATAAAACTCTAGTTTATAAAATACAGATACAAACTTATACTTTATGCTTAGCCATAAATTTTGAAAAAATAATCTTGTGAATGCTATCATAAAAGGGGAAAATGCAGTTAAAAGCATAAGGTCAACAATATATTTATTGTTGTCTTTTTCTAGCTCTAAAATATCATATAAAGGAATTAACTCAAAAAAAGAGGATAGGATAACCATTATAGCAAAAGAAGAGACTAATACCACAGAAGGTTTTTTACTTGTATACGTAAGTGCCCATATAAAAAGGATAGTTATAATTGAAGTTATACTCAATAAAACCAATTCGTTTCCTGGAAAATGTTGATGAATAGATTCTTGGCCGGCTAAGAAAAGAACAAACAAGTTTATAATAGCTACGAATAAATAGATTGGTTTTATTTGGTCAGCTATTCTATCGTTAGCATCACAGATTTCATTATTGAGCTTAGTGCTTTGATCATCAAAGCTAGTTAAAATATCTAATAGTTTATTACCTAGTTTGTCTTTTTGCTGCTTATCTACATCGTCATCGCTCATAATATTGATTTTGTCAAAAGTTTCTTCTATACTTTTTTCAAAGGACTCACTCATTGTTTTGGAACTATTTTGAAGTGCGTTACTGAAAATATTTCTAAAGTGTTCAGAAGCTGCATAAGTTACATTTAAAGCTATAGATACTTCAAAAAATGAGGTATATGGATCGATAAGCGGTATATACGGGATGTGATCCACTGACACCAAGTTTATCGATGATAAAATATCTGAAACCTGATTGACATTTTCATTTTGATTACTTACATTGTAGTTTATAATCGAAGGTAATTCAGGTAAAACTGGTGAAGCCATTAAGCTTCTTTAAAATATTTATCAAATAGCTTAGAGAATGCTCCTGCCACATCTGGATCGTTAAAGTTACAAGTAGCTTTAAACTCTTGAGGGTCTGTTTCAACTCTAAAAGCTCTATTGTCAACCACAATAAAATGGTATGCAATTTTGTCTTTATTTGAAAAATGAGCACCCATATCTCTTAATGAATCAGCCGATATAATCTTATGCTTTACATTGTTGTCACTTTTTGATGAATATTCAAGCACCATATTTAAAGCTTTTGATCTGTTTTGTTTATCTGGTATTTTTTCTAATAACAATTCAAATGTTTTCCCAGATTCGATGTATTTTTTTAGTGACTCTAAAAAAAGATGGTTATCAGCAACAGTGCTATTTAATTGTTCAGAAAACATTTTTACAGAGTTCTCTGCTGTATCTAACAGGTTCTTTACAACTGTTACAGCATGTGATACGCCTTTATTATTAAACTCCATATTCATACGCTTCTTAGCAAACCTTGCTACGGACTCGTCGTATTCTACATCGTTTAATACATTTGTTGTTGACATATTAGCACCTCCCTAAAAAATTGCGGAATTATACTTAGTTAACTCTTCAAAAATATTTAAAAATATACTAAGCTAACTCACGATCCCACGACCGTCGATGATTGTAACACATAGGTGCTACTTTCAGTATAAAACTATACTTATTTTAAAAAATATGTAGAAAAACTACACACTTGCTAAACAAATATTCGTCTTTAGTATGCAACAAATGTTCCACAAAAAGCGTTATGTCCGGAACTTAACTTGACACAGATGTGCTACAATAATAAAAAAAAGGTTTTGTTATGAATCCAGCCAGCAGATTACATGAGATCGTTGTGAAAATGCAAAAGTATCCAAACAATAAGCGTAAGCTTTATGAGGTATATAAAGAGATCTTCGAAGCTGATAGTGTTTTTGATCTCTTTAACAAACTGCATCTTATTCAAAAAGAGGTGAGTAGACTAAACGCTCTCTTTATTCAATCAAATAAAATAGACAAATATAAAGACCTTATAACATTACTTGAAAGAATAAGTGCACCTACGAACCTAGATATATCTTTTCCTAATATCATTAGTGTAGTCAATGCTGTAGAACCCAAGCTTTTAGTTTTATCTGATGCTTTGGAAATGACACATTTGGAAGAGCTTGATGTAGGTGATGAACTTAGATCCATGCAAAAAGACTTGGACTCTTTTTTAGATGGTATAAAAGATTTAGATCTAGATAATGACACAAAAACCATATATGTAAATGTTACCTTTAAACTTAAAGAGTCTATAGAACTTTACAATATAGGCGGATTAGCAGGTGTAAAAGAAGCTCTTAGAGTTTTTGAGTGTATTACCAAAGATACTGAAAAATCTAAAGACATAGTCGACAAACTCCATTCTGTTGTAGATAAATCTTCTAAAATTCAGGATCTGATCGGCTTTGGAGTGGATGCAATAAAGTATATAACAGGTTAGAACTCTCTGGTTTTTTTCAGTGCATCGTTTACAAACTCCCAGTCTATCTTTCCATAGCCTGATGCATAACTGACTGTAGCTCTTGCTTCTATAAGTTCAGCTACTAGCGCATCAAAAAAATCTACCCACTTTTTATCTTTTATTATCGCTTTTCCGTCTTCGAGTACCAGCTGCTCTTTTAACTCGTTTACAGCATCTTCAAGTTGTAAAAACGTCTTCTTCATAATCTCGTTCCTCATATTGATATTTTTAAAATTATATAACATAGTATATACAAAACTATTGACAAAAGTATATAAAAAAGTATATTATTGCAACTGAGTAACATTTATATTTTAAAAATATAAGCCAAAAAGGAAGCAGCGTAGATGAGACATACCCCTAGAAACTTAATAGAAAAAGAGTTTGGAGTAGATGTTTTAGACTTTTTAGATAAGAATAATATTGCATTAATTAGCAGAACAGCGCTTAAACGTAGAAATGATGCAGTAAGAGAATTAAGATCTGAAGTAGATCATTTAACTAAGAAAATCGAGTCCATTCAGAAAGGTCACCTTAGAGAGAATAACTCAAATTTAGGAGTAAAAGATGAATAAAAAAATTAAAAAATTTCAAAAGAAGCTATGTAAGTTTGCAAGGAAAAACGGTGTAGAAATTTCAAGTATCAAGACTTACGAAACTAGCAGTTTTGCAAATCTTGACATTTCATTCAAGTTTAGAAATGAAAATGACTAGCTTTGCTCAAGAAGTTGCTTTAACAACTTTTTTATCTCATCTAACTCATTCATAACTACTTGAATATCTGATGTGTTTGAGAGAATAGAATTTAAGATCTCTTCTAGTTGTTCATCGTTCATTGTAAAGTGTCCTTTGTGTTTATTTTAGTTAGCACTTCTATTATATCAAAGGGCACCTTAGAGTGAATACTCAAAAGAAACCAAAAAAGGAAGTAGCGTAGATGAGTGAATTTATAAAAATAGAACGTGATGCAATTGAGTGTACTTTACTGATGCACATAGTAAAAAACTCTATGCACCTTTTGGAGCAGTCCACCCACGCATCTCTTCAGCAAGAAGAAATTGAAGATGTTCAAGCTTCATCGAGAAAACATCAGACGGAAGATAGTGAAATTTTTGACAAATGTAAAAATAAACTGCGTCTAATCCTTCGTGAGCTTGATAGTTTTCGCGATCTGCTAGATAATCTCCAAATAGTTCAAGCAGATAATTCAGTTCAGCTTGAGTAGCGTGCAATGCATGTCTTGCTTCATTCATAGGTGTATCCATTGTAATGTGCCCTTTTGTATTGATTTGTGTGGAGATTAATTATAGCAAAAGGGCACCTTAGAGTGAATAACTCAAAAATAAAAAGAGGAAACGTTATGGCACTTTCTAAACATCCGTTTATCTACAAAGCGATCAACGAAGCGATCAATAAGTTTGGTGAAGCAAATGGGCTTACCGCTCGTCAGCATTTTGCCCCGCTGTTAGGTTTTACAGGACCAAACGGGCATATTCAGATAGGAACGCACCTTAATTACATAACATACAACCATGCGGCTCCACACCCGTTGAGTGTCGATCACTTAGCAGTTCTCTTGGATGAACTTGGTGAACATAGAAGCATTATTATAGATGCACTACTTAAAGAACACAATATGGTCGCTGTAAAAAATGAAGATGTAAAAGTATCACATCATGAAGTGCACGTTCTTGTAGATAACCTCTCTATGGAAGAGGGTGATGTGTTTCGTGTTGCTAAAGAGGCACTTCGTGATGGGAAGATAGACTCTACAGAAAAAGACAAAATCAACAAAGAGTTAGATGAAGTCATAAAAGCTGCATTAGAGCTAAAAACCAAGTTGAGTGAAATATGAAAAAAGTAATATTTTTAATTATCAAGGCAGTTGTCCATTGTAAGCTTATTCCTCAAAGCTAAGGCTTACTAATGCAAGAGAACTTATATAACTTAGCTTTTGAGAGAAGTGTATTAAACTCTATTATTTTTGATTCACGACAATTTGAAGACGTAGATGAAGTTATTTTCAAAGAAGACTTCTATCTTCCTGCGCATCAGAATATATATGAATCTATGGTGTCTTTGACTCATAAAAACCTTCCAATAGATGAAGAGTTTATAAAAAAAGAGTTGAGCACTTCTAACAAGTTTGATGAACAGGTCATGCTAGAGATCATGCTTCAAAATCCTATATCTAATTTAAGAGTTTATTGTGAAGAGGTAAAAGAGCTATCTAGTAAAAGAAGACTGCTACATGTAACGACTGCTATTAAAAGAGGTGTAGTTGAAGATGAACTGCCAAGTAATGAAGTTATATCGAACATATTGCATGAAATAAAGCTAATAGAAGAGAACGATAATAACTCTATAAAAGTAAGGACCCAAAGCGAAGCCAGAATAGAAGCTGCAGCTATGCCAAAGATGCCAAAGTATGAAACGGGTCTTGACGTTGTAGATAACTACTTCGATGGTGGTTTGGAGCTTGCACAGCTTGTTATGTTAGGTGGTGAAAAGGGCAGCGGTAAAACAGCTTTTACTTTGCAGTTCTTATATAACGTGTCTAATGGATTCAAGTCAGCATATCTCAGTTATGAGATGCCTTGGTGGAAGATACAGGCTAGGTTTGATAAGTTAAAACCAAGCGAAAAACAATCGGATAATTTTTACATCATAGATGAGGGTAGGGATATATCTGAGATAGAGAAAAACATAAGAAAACTTGCTCGTGATGGTGTGAGGTTTTTTACAGTTGATTCTCTTATGAAAATAAGAAATAAATATCTAAATGCAAAAAGACATGAACAGGTCAGCGACATAACAGACAGACTTTCTAGTTTGTGTATGGAGCTAAGTATCATCATAGTTCTGATAGTTCAGGTAAGTAATGAAGATCTTAAAAATGGTCGTATGGCTGTTAAGAACAGTGGTGATGCGGACCATGATGCGGATGTGATGTTTTTTATACAAAAAGTAAAAGACAACTACCAAAAAAGATTTTTTGTGTGTGAGAAAAATAGACAAAACGGTAATGAGTTTAAAGAAGAAGTATATATAAATCCTAAGACCGTTAAGTTTCAAACACATGCTCCAGCTCTATATGAGATAGAGTACACATCTACAATAAATGATTCACCTAGAATAGGTATGCCGGAGATTAGATAATGCAGAACTACTATATAAATGTACCATCGAACTACATAAACAAGTTAAAACAGGATGGTAAAAGAGAGAAAGCCAGAGCTTTTATGGAATACTTCAGTGATATGCATGATGATGAAGTCAACAGCATAAGCTTTTATGCTCAGTCATGGGGTGCAAAAGACAAACCAAAGAACAGAGGATCTGTACAAAGATGGATTCAAGAGTTTAAAGATGAAATATCTAAATACTTTGCATTTTGGGAAATCAAAAATACTCAACACTATAGCTCTGTCAAAAATCAAAAGCAACACCAATGCAACACCAATGCAAAAAACAACCCTCCTCTAAGTACCGAAAATAAGGACTTTGAAAAAATAGAAGCAACACCAATGCAACACCAATGCAACCAAGACTTTAATAATAATACATCAACAAAGACGGAACCTTCAAACTTTGCTACCGATGGAGAATTTAATGTCATCTATAGTGAATTAAGGTTTGTAGCTAGTAAATGGTTAGGTGGTAAAGAAAAAATCTATAAGAGCTATGAGAGAGTCAAAAGCTATTTAAATATCAAGGTGCTTGCAAATGCTTACAGAGTTTATGTGTCGGAACTACAGGATAGCGAGAATATAGTCGGTCTAAGTACATTTATTGACAATGAAGTTTACTTAACATACTTACCTAAAAAGATAAAGATAAAAAGTGAAGGTGAAGAGATAGAGGGCTTATACTCAAATGAAGTACTTACAACGAATGATGGAGCTTTTAAACTGTCTATAGCTAAGTACATTGAAAAACTAAAAGCAAATGAAATGAGTTTCGTAAGTGAGAATTAGATGCAGTCAAGCAAAAGATATGGTTCTAGAGTTCAGCTTAACCACTTAAAGAGCGGTGATATATCATATTTTGTAACTTACAAAATCGGAAAAGAAACTGTATGGCTGAAGGTTGGTAAAAAGTCTGAGGGCATTACTGAGGCCAAATGTATTGAACTCAGAAACCAAAAGATAAGTGAACTAAGACACGGACTAGATCTGTCTCAGCAAAACTATAAGCGTTTGACATTAGATAAGTTGGCAGAACTGTACTTCACTAGCAATGAAGCTCATAATAAAAGCAACCACAGTAACATGCTTATGTATAAAAAACATATCAAACCAAGTCTTGGTGACGTGACCATAGCAAAGTTAGATGATTCACTGATCTCGGAACTGCAAGCACTTAAAAAAGCTGATGGTATGGCAGCATCTACAAACAACCAGATAGTCAAGCTTATTAAGAGGATAGTTGGTTTTGGAGTCAAGAGAGCGATAATAAGAGAGAGTCCGTTTAGAAATATAAAGATGCTCAAAGTCAATAACACAAGACTCAGATATCTAAGCAATGTTGAGATCGAAAGACTGCGTGAGCTTGTGGATAATGATAAGGTCTTAAAACTATTTATAAGCATGGCACTTTGTACAGGTGCAAGGGTAAAGAGTTTACTCAAGCTTCCAAGAAAACATATAAACTTGGAAACAAGATCAGTAACTCTAAAAGACTATAAACGCAATAACTTTTACATTGGCTACTTAGATGATAATACGTTTAATATGCTGCAAGAACACCTTGAAAGTTTTAGAGCAAATGACTATGTTGTTTCTCTTTTTGGCAAAGAGACTAAGTACCATGTTCTATATGACCAGCTGACAGAGATATTTAAAGAATTTAATGATGGTTTATCTAAAGATGACAGAGCAAACAAAGTAGTGATTCACACACTAAGACACACTTTTGCAAGTCACTTAGCAATAGCAGGTGTATCAATCCAAGAGATACAAAAACTAATGAACCACAAAGATATAAAACAGACAGAGAAATATGCAAAGCTTAGTCCAGGAAGTGGGCGTAGTTTTGTTGAGAACTTGTATAAGAGGGTTGGCTGATGAGTATAGAAACTAATATTAATGAGGTGATAAGAGGCCTAAGTGACTTAGAGAAACAAGTAAATTTTGCTTCACAGTTAACACTTAATAGAGTCGCAGAAAAAGCTATGAAAGCACAGGTAAAGCAAAATAAAAGTGCATTTGATATAACTGATAAAAATTGGAATAAAGTTGGGGTAGGGATTAAGAAAGAGTCAGCAACAAAAGAAAATCTAGAAGTTGAAATCTATATTCCTCATGATTGGTTGGATGACCACGAAGATGGTGGTATGAGAGCTAACCAGTTGATACCAACTAATGGGTTTAAAGAGTTATTCCCTAACCTTAAGACAAATAGAGCTATCAAGAAAAAAGCACAGCAACTACTCAACAATAAAGCAAAGAACAGAATTTTTGAAGCTCCTCTAACAACCGGATGGAACAAACGAAGCGAGGGTAGTAAGTATGGAACGATGGCAATATTCCAAAGAAAGAAAGGTAAAGTTGATGGAACTCGACAAAGAAGAGGCAAGAGTGGCCGTTTACTTAAAGCTAGAAAGGTTTTAAATAGAGATGCAATCCCACTCTTCATAATTGCTAAGAGTGTTAAAGAGAAACCAACTTTAGAGTTCTATAAGACTGTCACAAAGGTAGTTGAAAAGAACATTGAAAAAGAGTTTTATAAAGCATTGAAGTATGCAATAAGTACAGCTAAGTAGGTTAAATAAAATATGGAAAATATTATGTGTAGAAATAGGTTAGAAATTTTATACATTTCAAACACTTGCAAATATATCTCAAATTATTTCGCCAGCGAAATTTTAACGCTTGGTGAAAAGAGGTTAAAGAAAAATAACTATAGGGAATATAATAAAAAAATAGTCAATGTGTGCAAAGCCCTAAATATAGGTTCTCCTAGGACTTTGAAACCAATGAGGGTAAAGGCAACCCCGAGAGATCACTATTTTTCAAACGCTAAAAGTTGGTTAAGTTTTTCGTTTAAGGTTTCTCTGTTTATCCCAAAAAATAGGGATTTGCACTTGGTTAAGTTTTTGGAGTTAAGAGCATGACAGAGGTCACAAAGACACAACTTGCACAAAACCTTGGTGTATCTGCTGCAATGATATCAAAACACGTAAAATCAGGGGTTTTAGATGGGTGTTTTGTAAAAGGTGGGAAAAAACTCTATCTTGAAAAAGCAATACAGGCGATCGCACTTTCAAAAAAGAGAGATAATGAAGCTTTTGAGGTTACTGTTCCTGAAAATTACAAAGATGCAGGGCTGTTAAACGGTGACAACGAAAAAGCACTCAAAAGATTACTTGCAAAAGCGAAAACTCCACATCAAAAAGTTCAGATAACAAAAGATTTTTGGCAAGGGCAGATCAACAGACTTAAGTTCTTGGAGTCAGAGGGAGAACTTATCTCTGTTGATGATGCTAAAAAAGCGATTAACGAGTTGCTGTCACCATTTAATCAATATCTTGACGACCTTGGAAACCATCTTAAAAACCATTTTCCTGATGTCAGCAAAGAGGTTGTTGAGTGGATTAACGATGAAAACAATAGACAAAAAGAGCAGTTGAGGGTAAAGCAATGGGAAGATTGACACCGCAACAATTAGCAATCATAAACTACGGGGTGCAGATACTTAAGCCAAAGCCAACGCTCACTGGTTCAGAGTGGGCCGATGAGTATTATTTCTTGTCATCTGAAAGTTCGGCGGTTCCCGGTAAGTGGAAAACGCATGCGTGGCAAGTAGATCCTCTTAATGCTATGACTGATCAGATATGTCAAACAGTTGTGATCAAAAAGCCGACCCGTGTCGGATACACAAAACTTCTTGGGGCAGTTGCCGGGTACTATATACACCAGCGACCATCTGTGCAGTTACACTATCAGCCAAATGCGGATGAAGCGAAAGGATATGCAGAGGATGAGTTTGAGCCTATGGTTCGTGACAACAAAGTTATTGCAGAACTGATAGAAACACCAAATATAAGGGGTCGTGTTAAAAAAGAGAAGACCATTAAAAAACTTTATCCGGGCGGATATGCAGAATTTTTGGGGGCTGAATCTGACCGTAACTTCAACCGCCGTACCGCACGGGTAGTGTCCGGGGATGAGTTAGATACTTGGAAAAAAGAAGCCGGTAAAGCTGGGGACACAGTATCAACCATGATGCGCCGTACATCTGACTTTTGGGATCGCAAAAATATACTCGGAGGAAAGCCGATCGGAGCTGAATACAACCCTGAAGAGGAAGATGACTTGACAGACGGTGTGTCTGTAGTTGACTATTGGTTTAAAAAAGGGACCCAAGAGCATAGACACCTTCCGTGCCCTCATTGTGAAAATTATCAGCGTTTTGAGTTTGAAGACTTTGTATGGGATAAAGACAAAGACGAGAATGGTAAAACTATTAGACACTATCCAAATACTGTGCACGTAGCATGTAAAAAGTGCGGAGGTAAAATATACGACAAGCATAAACGCTGGATGGATAAGCGCGGGAAGTGGGTCGCGGAAAATCCTGCAGCATTTGAAAACAAGATCCGATCATTTCATATCTGGGCGATGCTCTCTTACTCTCCAAACGTTACATGGACAGATATAGTTAAAGAGTTTCTTGATGCGAAAAAGAGCAGACTAAAACTAAAGACATTCTATAATGAGGTACTTGCAAGAACGTGGGAAGAGGACTACGAAAAAGTAGATATCAACAACTGGGAAGATCGCAAAGAGTTCTATCCGGCGCAGGTGCCTGATGGAGTTCTTGTACTTACCTTTGGAGCAGACACACAAGATGATCGTATAGAGTGCGAAGTGATTGGGTGGGGCGCAAACGAAGAGTCTTGGAGCATTGAGTACAAGATATTTCACGGTGATACATCTAAGCCTGAAGTTTGGCAGCGTTTCGATGAGTTTTTACTAAAAACATACATGCACGACAACGGCGGACTTATGCGTGCATACTGTGGTGGTGTCGATACAGGTGGACACCGTGCGAAAGAAGCATACGCATTTTGTAAAGCTCGTTTTGGTCGAAGAGTGTTTGCATTCAAAGGTGCAAAAGCTATTGATGCTCCGATTGCACCAAGAGTCGCAACTAGAAGTAATATGGCAAAGGTTCCTCTTTACAATATAGGGGTGAATCAAGTCAAAGATGTCATTCACTCCCATTTAACAACTGATGCGATCGGACCAGGTTACATGCACTTCCCTGAAGATGATGCTTACAACGAAGAATATTTTAAACAGCTCACTGCAGAAAAGCGCGGTAAAGATGGAAGATGGAAAAAAACACGTGCAAGAAACGAGGCGCTTGATGTTAGAGGCTATGGTTATGCTTCGCTCTTTGTAGCTGGTATAGATTTAGAGATACTTTCTGCGAACAATAAACCGATCATGCATGTAGTTCAAGAGCCTCAGAAAAAGAAAAAACCTAAACGTACTACAAACCACTTAGAGGAGTTTTAACAATGGCATTACAAAAGAGATCTTACTTACCGCGTTCAACGGTTGACTATGCAGCACTTAGAGGTGTTTATGAGTTTGCAGAAAAAGAGGGAATATCTTTTGGAAAAGCTCTTGAAAAACTACTTTTAGAGTCTGAAGGCTTCAATAAAGCTCTTGATACTCTCTCTAAAGGATCTGAGTGGTTTGAGAAGGATGTTGAGGAGTTTAAGGGATCGGTATGAAAAATATTTTAAAAACTTTTTAGTACCCATACCGATCAAAAAAAAATACAGTCAAAATACACCCATAAAAATTAAAAAGGTGTATTTGTGACTCTCACTCTTGGACAAAGACTTGAAGATATCAACACAAAGATAGACAAAGCGGAAAAAGCTCAAAGCTATCAAAATGGAGATAAACAAGTAAATCGTGCAGCACTGTTCAGACTATACGAAGAGAGAGACCGCATCCTTGCAAAAATAGATCAGTTTGGATCTAATTATGTTGAGGGACAAACCACTACACTTAAAAAGGCTTTTGCAAATGTCTCTTTTGGGTAAGCTTTTTAGACGAAAAACACAAAAACGTGCATTTTATGAGGGTGGAAAACGCACCCTTGCAAACCGTGACTTTTGGAATGCAAACAACCCTTTTGAAGAGACTGCAACTGCAGACCGTGACACACTAAGAGCACGCGCACGCTGGCTGCATGAAAACAATCCTATTATGGCCAACATCGACAAAGCTATCCTTAATAATGTAGTAGGAAAAGGGATCGGATTACAGTCGAAAACAGGTGATAAAAAAGTAGATGATATTATTGAGAAGCGTTTTAAATCTTGGTCAAATAGATGTGACATTACAGGCAGACTAAGTTTTGCAGACCTACAACGCGTAATACTTGAAACACGTATGGTTGATGGCGAGATATTTATTTACAAAAAGATTACAAAAGACGGGCTCAAACTTCAACTTATAGAAGCAGATGCACTCGATAGTTTCAAAGGTACAAACGGGATCACTTTGGATGATAGTGGTTCCATAAAAACATACCACTTCAAAGTAGACAACAAAAGCATAGATATCCCAGCTGAACACATCATAAACTACTGCAGAATTGAACGTGCTACTCAGTTCCGTGGAATTAGCGAGTATAAACAAGCTGTACTAGACATTAAAAACTTCTCTGCCTTTCAAAGTGCAACTGTCAAAAATGCACGCGCAAACGCTGAGATTGCATACACGATCGAGTCTGAAAGAGATAGTGGTACATTTGGGCATACACAAACAGAAGTAGGGGAAGAGATACAAGAAATAAACGGTCTTATGGTTTATTACCTTCGCCCTGGTGAAAAAGCTACAAAACATAAAAATGACATGGGTAATGGCTACTCAGACTTTATCACCTCTACAGTCAGATTGATCGCTACTGCGAGAAACATATCGTACGAACTTGCATTTAGAGACTACTCTCAAGTTAATTTCGCATCTTCACGCGCATCTCTCATTCAAGACAACAAAAGATTTGACTATGAGCAAGAGCATCTTGCAAACTATGTGCTTGCAGATGTGTTTAGAACATGGATCGAAGTTGAGATGATGCGAGGAAAACTTGATATACCGACAAACAAGTGGCTTCAAGACAAAGAACAATTTATAGCACCTAGATGGTCATACCCAAAACGTGAGTGGGTAAACCCGCAACAAGACATGAAGGCGATCGAAAAAGAGATCGAGTTAAATCTTACAACTATGACAGACTTGGCTCACGAGCGTGGGCTTGACTTTGAAGAGGTGCTTGCAACAAAACAAAAAGAGCAGGAACTTCTAACAAAGTACGGACTTAAAAACAAGGGGACAACAAATGCCTAAAAAAATGCAAAAAAGAGAGGCTTTGCAAGGTGTAGAACACGTTAGAAAAGCGAGTGTTTCTGCAACTGCCGCAAAACAAGATAATGCTCTTACCTTTGTAATGGTATCAGAGGACAACGATGGTATGAGATACAGTTGGGATTTTGGCTACTACATTGAGCGCTTAGACATAAACGGCGCAAATATGGAAAAGCTAAATACCTTTTTCAAAAACCATAACAGAGACGTAGATGCTGCCATAGGGCGAGTGGAGAATAAAAGAGTGGATGGGACGTCTTTGTTGGGTGATGTTGTCTTTGATGAGAGCGGTGCAGATGTAAAGCGTAAGTATGAAAACGGAACGCTTACGGATGTATCGATCGGCTACAAGATTAATGCATACAAAGTAGAGGAGCGAGAAGGTGAGCCTGATATTGTTACTGTTACAGATTTTGACATTACTGAACTCTCAGCAGTCGGTATCGGGTTTGACCAAGGAGCAAAACACATCGGAAGAGAATCCGAAATTCATAATCAAGGAGACAAAATGTTAAAAGAGTTGATGAAGCGTTTAGCAAAATTGGAAAAAGTGTCTGAGCGTACAGCAGAGCAAGATAAAGAGATCTCATCTTTAAGAGCTCAAATTAAACAAGAGCAAGACAAAGAGCGTAAGGATGAAGCAGACAAGCTAAGAGCTGAAAAAGCTGAAGCTGAGCGTAAAGCTGAGATTTTAACGATCGCACGCGATTACGATGCAAGTAATGAACTTCGCGAGAAGTTTGAAAAAGAGGGTGACCCGCAATCGTTTATGAGAGCTATCTTAGATGAGAGAGTTGCAAAACAAGATAGTGTGCCAACTGTACCGAGTGACACAAACACTCGTAAAGCTATGCTTGACGGTATGAGAGATGCAATGGTACTTCGTGCAGGTATTACACTTAGTGAACCTGTTGCAGAAGCTGAACGCTATATGGGTATGAACCTGCTTGCTATGGCTCGCTCAATTACTGGTTATGATGGGTTCGATACAAACGAACTTGTAGAGCGTGCTATGACTACGGCAGACTTCCCGCTTTTACTTGTAAGTGCAGGTAACCGTGTACTACAAACTGCATTTGATGACGAGATGGCAACTTATGATCTGTGGGTAACGCAGGTTGAGCGTTCTGATTTTAAATCAAATAGCGATATCACGCTTGGTTCTGCTGGTCGTCTTTCAAAAATGACTGAAAACGGAGAGTTTAAAGAGGCAAAAGTTAGTGAAAACGGAGAGTCTTGGAAACTTGAAAGTTACGGTGCTAAATTTGTTCTTACTCGTCAAATGATCATCAATGACGACCTTGGCGCATTTAACAACTTGCTTCAAGAATTTGGTCGCATGGCAAAAAGAACTGCAAACGGTCTTGTATATGACATGCTTCAAAAAACTGGAGAGTTTGCATCATACATAATGGCAGATGGTAAAGCTATTTTTGAAGCGACAAAACACAAAAACCTTATGACCGGTGCTGCACTTTCGGAAGATTCACTTGGTACTGCAGTTACTGCAATGAGAAACCAAAAAGATGCTGCAGAAAAGGCACTTAACATCACACCTAAGTTCTTGATCGTAGCACCTGAGCAAGAGATACCAGCGAAAAAACTGATCGCATCTATGTCAAGCACAGTTGACAATAAAAACAGCGGTGTAGTAAATCCGTTCTACAACGCAATGACTGTTATTGTTGACTCTGAACTTGCAGCTGGTGCATGGTACGTAGCTGGAAGCCGCAGAACTATTAAGGTAGGTTTCTTGGCT
>Ga0193959_1000195_pt1 | contig 24792 bp, 30 predicted proteins | sample FB_2_MG_FD_140333 | JGI IMG/M metagenome (GOLD analysis project Ga0193959, IMG submission 140333) | Microbial mat bacterial communities from the Broadkill River, Lewes, Delaware, United States - FB_2_MG | ecosystem: Environmental > Aquatic > Freshwater > River > Microbial mats | place: USA... | reverse complement strand
GTTGGTTTATGCTTAGGTGATGCACTTCCTCTTGCTCTTGGAGTAAATCTCTTAAGAACTGGACCTTTATCAACTCTAGCAGATACAACTACTGCATTTTCTGGCTCTAAACCTGCATTTGCAACAGCAGATGCGATAACTTTAGAAATGATTCCAGCAGCTTTGTTTGGAGTGAATTCTAATGATGCGATTGCATACTCAGCGTTCATACCTTGAACTTCTCTAGCAATTAATCTTGCTTTTGTAGGAGAAAGTCTAATAAATTTTAATATTGCTCTTGCCATCAATTACGCCTTTCTTTGAACAGAACCTTTATGGCCCTTAAATGTTCTAGTTGGTGCAAATTCACCTAATTTATATCCAACGTGGTTCTCAGTTACATTAACTGGAACGAAGTTTCTTCCATTGTGCACGTTAAAAGTTAATCCGATCATATCTGGTAATACCATAGATCTTCTTGACCAAGTTTTAATTGGTTTTCTATCATTAGCTTCAACAGCTTTGATTACTTTTTTCATTAGGTGCGCGTCTACGAATGGACCTTTTTTTATTGATCTTGCCATCTTAAACCCTTACTTCTTTCTTCTTGAAATGATTAGTTTGTCACTAGCTTTTTTCTTTCTAGTTTTATAACCTTTAGTTGGCATACCCCATGGAGTAACAGGATGTCTACCAGAGTTAGTCTTACCTTCACCACCACCGTGTGGGTGATCAATAGGGTTCATTGCAGAACCTCTAGTTTGAGGTCTCTTACCTAAGTGTCTTTGTCTACCAGCTTTTCCAACAACCATGTTAGAGAAGTCTTCGTTTCCAACAATACCAATTGTTGCAATACAAACACCTAAAATTTTTCTCATTTCACCTGAAGGAAGTCTCATAATTACATATTTGTCTTCTCTACCCATGATTTGAGCGTATCCACCAGCAGATCTAGCGATTTGACCACCTTTTCCTGGCTTCATTTCAATGTTATGAACCATAGTACCAACTGGGATACTAACAAGTCTCATTGCGTTACCTGGTAAAATATCTAATCCAGATTCAGCAGCAGCAACTTTATCACCAACTTTTAATCCAGAAGGTTGTAAGATATATCTCTTATCACCATCTAAGTAAGTTACTAAACAAATTCTACAGTTTCTGTATGGGTCGTATTCAATAGTTGATACTGTACCTTCTACACCAAACTTGTCTCTTTTGAAATCAATAATTCTATATAATTTTTTAGCACCTGCTTCTTTGTGTCTAGAAGTGATTCTACCGTTATTATTTCTACCAGCTGAAGCTTTTACTCTTACAAGTAATGATCTTACTGTTGGTTTAGAAGTAATATCAGAAGTATCCATAACTGACATAAATCTTCTTGCAGGAGTTATTGGTCTAAATTTTCTAATTGCCATCTATAATCTCCTTAAGCTGAAAGGTTCGCTATTTCAGCGCCCTCTGGTAATGTAACGTAGAATTTTTTGAAATCAGGTCTTTTACCTAACTTTCCTCTAAATCTTTTAACTTTACCATTTTGTCTTAAAGAATTAATTTTTGATGGAGTAACACCAAAATACTCTTTAAATACTTCTTTTAAACCGCTTTTAGTCATTCTAGGACTAGTTTGAACAACGATTACACCATTTTCTTGAAGCTCAATTGTTTTTTCTGTATATAATATTGCTTTAATATCTGTAATATCTGCCATCTTAAGCCTCTTTTGTTAATGCATCAAATACTGATTTTTCAATTAGTACTGAGTGGTATGCAGCAATAATGTAAGCGTTTACTTCTTGCTTTTCAACCATATAACAGTTTTTAATGTTTCTAAACGCTAAATAAGTACTTTCTTCGATTGTATCAACTACAATTAAAGTGTCTCTTTGGTTTAATTTATTTAAAACTGCAACTGCGTCTTTAGTCTTACCTGATTCGATTTTAATTGAATCAGTAACAAATAATGAATCATTATTAGCTTGTGCATTTAAAGCAAAGCTTAAAGCTAAAGCTTTTTGTTTTTTGTTAATTTTTTGGTTATAGTTTCTTTTAGTAGGACCAAAAACTTGACCCCCACCAACGAATAAAGGAGATCTTTTAGAACCCCATCTAGCACCACCAGAACCTTTTTGAGCTTTAGGTTTTTTACCACCACCGCTTACTTCAGATCTATTTTTAACTCTTGCAGTATTTGCTCTTTGTGCTGCTAAGTATGATTTTGCATATAAATATAAGTTATGAGAGTTAATCTCATCATACTTAGCTGGTAATGCTACATCACCATTAGCTTCAAAATTGTTATTTAATACTATTGCTTTACTCATTTAGCAACCTTTACTTTTCCTAATGCACCGTTAGCGCCAGATACTGAACCTTTAACAACTAAAATTCCAGTTTCAGCATCGAATGAAACAACGTCATTCTTTACAGTTACATTTGTATTTCCGTATTGCCCTGGCATTTTCTTACCTGGCTGAACTCTACCTGGCCACTCAGCATTACCGATTGATCCAGTTCTTTTACCCATTCTATGACCGTGAGATGCTCTACCACCAGCGAAGTTCCATCTTTTAACTACACCAGAGAAACCTCTACCTTTTGTTTTAAAAGTAGTTTTTAAAACAGCGGCTTCAGCTAAAGGAGCTACATCTAAATCACCAGCCTCAGCGTTTGCTACATTTGCAGTTGCAAATCTATTAAACTCTTTAGAAAGGTTATATTTTTTTTGTTGACCTTCAATAGTCTTATTCATCTTCTTACCAGATGCATAAGAAACAATTGCTACACCGTCAGTCACTTCACATACTTTAGTATCAAGAACTCTTAAAAGTGTAACAGGAACAGCAGGAACAGAAACTGTTCTACTCATACCAATTTTTTCTACGATAAATTCCATTTATTACCCTTTCTTATTCTTGACCCATAGATCTAACTTCAACATCAACTTCAGGAGCTAAGTCAAGTTTCATTAATGAATCTACAGTATCTGGAGTAGCAGCAATGATATCGATCATTCTTGAATGAACTCTGATTTCAAATTGCTCTCTAGAATCCTTATTTACGTGAGGACCTTTAAGAACTGTATATCTTCTGATTTTTGTTGGTAAAGGTATAGGACCTCTTAACTCAGCACCAGTTCTTTTAACAGCTTCAACAATTGAAGCAACACTTCTGTCTAAAACTCTATGATCGTAAGCTTTAAGCTTTAATCTGATTTTTTCCATTTTTTTCCTTTAAAGAACTCGTTAGATGTGCGATAAACGCACCCTAACCACATTTAGTGGACGCGGATTATAACTTAAAAGAATTTAAATGTCAAGTATAATGGGCTTTAGGTGTAAAAAAGCCTTATTTTATTTCCTTTTTAAAAGGATAACTATATGGATATAAGGATACTTTTAAGCAATACATAAGTTTAAAGCTTAAATAAGCGTATTTCTATGTTTTTTTATGATGTTCATCTAAAATGTAATAGAATTGTAATTAATTTATAATTTTATTTTTTATGTTATTATCCGTTCAAGCTTTTAGCTTATTACAATTCCTTTTTTGTTTCTATCTCACGAAAATAGAAAAGATATATAAAGGATACATATTATGAATATGAACAATATAAACTTCGGAACTACAGATTGGTCTAAAATAGAACCTACTGAACACAAAGGTGAAACTGGTGTTGCATATTGGAGAACTCAAGTCTTTGATGACATTAGAGTTAGGATGGTTGAATACTCAGCTGGATATCTTGCAGACCATTGGTGCAGTAAAGGACATATTTTATTTTGTCTTGAAGGTGAACTAATCACTGAACTTGATGATGGTAGAATATCTATTTTAAAAGCAGGAATGAGTTATCAAGTTGCAGACAATGCAGAAGCTCATAGATCATCTACAAAAGTGGGTGCAAAATTATTTGTTGTTGACTAAACACATTTAATATTAGTATCTAGATTTAGTACACCCTACTATATCTAGATACAAAGAACTTTTATAAGCACATTTTTTATATACTTAGAACTTATTTTTTACAAAAGGTATGTTTTATGGAATTAGAATTTTTAGGTGCTTCACTTATTAACTTATCAATCAATCTTATTTATACACTTGTTGCACTATTTGTTGGAATCAAAGCTTTAATCATAGTTGATGAAAAACTATTAAAAGGTGTTAATATTCAAGAAGAAATAAAAAATGGAAATATTGCAGTATCTTTATTTGCTTCTTCTATTTTAATATTTGTTGCTGTTATTGTTACGTTTGGATTTAAAGCCTAGGTATGTTTTTTGTAAGACTTCTTAGATTTACTTTATATGTTACCCCTATATTCTTTTTATTTATTGCTGGAACTTTTTTAATTTCTTATTCTAAAAGTAGTAAAAATCAAGAAAATAAATATAACAAAGAAGAAAGAGCTATTTTAGAAAAAGAAGAAAAAATAGTTAGAAAAGAAACATTTGAAAATAAAGTAAAAAAAATTGAAGAAGGTGTATCTACATATATAAAAGAAGAACCTTACTTATTTAATATAGAAAAAAAGAAATACTACAAAGTATCTATGATTACTAACTTTTATAATCAAAGATTTAAAGATAGCGCTTTTACATTAAATATAGAAAATACTAAAAAACTTAATTTAGTTGCTCTTGGACTTGACGAAAAATATCATATGTCAAACTATTACTTAGAAGGTTTTGCTCCATTTATTACAAATAGTATTTATTTACCACTTATGACAATTGGAACTAAAAAAGCATATCAACTAGACCACTTAGGAAAACTTAGAAAAAAAGAGATATGGCAAACAAGTAAAGAAGCTTATACTTTGCCAAGAGGAGATTGTGAAGATCATGCTATTGCACTTGCAGATTGGCTTATTTCAAATGGTGAAGATGCTAGAGTTGCAATTGGTAAGTATGAAAATGGTGGACATGCTTGGGTTATGTTATTTAAAGATAAAAAAGAATACATAATAGAAGCAACTGCAAAGAAAAGTTTCACAAAAGCATATATGATTGCAAAATTTGAACCAAAGTATAAACCCCTTGCTATGTTTAATAGAGAATACTTTTGGTTTAATTCTGGAAGTCAGAATACTACAAACTATAGTTCAAATAAATGGATAAAGAAATCCCACTATATAAAAAAGAAAATCTAAACCTTTTGTAAATGCTCATCTTCTTTTATACTTAAATGAAATGTATATAAAAGTAGAAACAACATCAGTGCATTTAATATATGCCAAACAAAGTGAGTACCGATACTTATATTTTCACACATATACATATCAAGAGTTCTAAAACTCAAGGAAATAAAAAATACAAATACTGCTAAAAATCCATATTTGCTTATAGTTCTTCTTTTAAAATATAAAGAAATAGAATAAACCAACATAAAAAATAAAGCAGGAGTATATTGTAAACTTCCGTTTAAAATAGCCTCGTCAATTGAATTATCTGTTTTACTTAAGAATAAACCTATATATGCACAAATAAAAACTATTATCATAATTCTAATAGTTTTAAACCAAGAAGCTTGAAAAACTACTCTTATTGAAAAAAATACAAAAAATATTACAAAAGTCCAAATAGGAATAGTATCTGCTAATTCACTCCAAGTATTTGCAAAAGTATGAAATAAAAATGACCCTACTCCAATAAGTGATACATAAAAAGCTAAAAATAAAAAAATAGGATTTTTAAGAGAGTTTTTTCTATGAATATAAATAGCCATAAAAGAAGCAAAGATAAAAGAGATATTAGTAAGAGCATTTAAAGGTTCTGCCCAAAAAGAAGTATCTAATCTTTCACAATATATATCTATATGTTCAGTCCACATAAATTTAGTCCTTATTATTTGGACTTAGTATATTATATATTGGTTACAAGTAAAGAGCCAAAATAATTGACTCTTTAAATTTATTTACTTGGTAAAAATTTATTATCTAAACTAAACTTTCCAGAACCAAATCCAAATAATAAAAATAAAATTGAAATATAAGCTAATGGCACTTCAGTTCCAAAACTTGATGCTGCAAAACCATTATCTAGATTTACTAAGAAAAATGCTGTAATCATTGTGATAATTAATGGAATAGAAATAAATCTAGTAAACAATCCTAAGATTAGTAATAACCCACCTAAACCTTCTAGTAATGTAACAATATATAGATTGAATAATGGTAATGGTAAATCTAACTTATCAGAAAATAAAATTATATAATTATCGAAACCTTGTACTTTTTTTATTGCATAAACAATAAAAGTTCCACCTATAAAAAATCTAAGTAATAATAATGCTAAATCCTCAAAAACTCTTTTTTGAGTAAATAATAATTTGTTCAATTGTAATCCTTTTAAAAAATATGGCGGAATAATAGAGTTTTTTTGTAAAGAGTTTATTTAGTAGTTTTTTACTTAAGATTAATTTGAAGATTTATATAAAAATAGATGAGCCAAAAGGTACTTTTATAGAAGAATCACTTAAAACCCATACAGTTTCAAAAGAGCCTTCATTTTCTGGAAACTTTCCAAAGCCATCTGTAAAGTATAAAAGCATAGTAACATCATCAATATTTTCTTCTATATAAATAAAAGTATTTTCAAAATTAGTTCCACCACCACCTTTTAAGGTATAAGCTAGTTCATCCCCTGGATATAAGATATGATGTTCATGAACTTTAGCATCAGCAACAAGTAAATCAATTTCAAAGTTTTCGTAGGTATTCATAATAGACTCTACTTCTGAGAGAAATTGAGCTAAAGATTTTCCATCTATTGAACCTGAACTATCTATTGCTATTACTATTTTTGCCTTACTTCCACTAAGTGAAGGAAGTGCAATACCTTGTGAAATATATCTTTTATTAGCAGGGAAAAGTCTATAGTCAAACTTAATAGCTTGTTCAATTACATTATAAAGTTCATCTTCCCATGATATTTTTCCTTCATAAAGGTTGGGTACAAGTATCTCAATGCCTAAAGGTAAATCTCCTTGAAGTTTAGCTTTATTTAAAAGCTGTTCATGCATATCTTGGATTTGTTCATCATTATCTATTTCTTGTTCTTGATGGTTTTCAAATTTTATTTGTGATACTTGTTCAGGAGTGTGTTTATCATCGTCTATTTCATTCTCTAAGGTACTGTAAATTGCTTCTGCACTCATATCATCAAAACGTTCATCATAGTTTATACCATCAGGGAATTCTAAACCGTTATTTACAAGTAGGCAATTGATTGCATAATCTGTTGCTAAAACCCAAAGCCATTCCATTCTTCCATCTATTCTTGAATCATGTAAAAAAGCTTGATGCATGCTAGCATTTGTAAGAGTAAAAGCCAACTCTTCATCACTTAAAGTATTTACGAAATCATCATTGTATTCAAAGTTTGATTTAGTAGATAAAAAAGTTTTAATATCTTCATTTAATATAGGTTTTAAGGTAGAAGCAATAGAACCAAAATAAGGTTGTTCTATTATAAGACTAGCTTTAATTCTTGAAATTCTTTGCTCTATTTGATTTTCCATTTTTAACCTATTAGAAACTTATTAGCATCACTCCATGTTTTCCATGAAGGAGAAGATTCAACATTTATACCCTCTTTTTGTAAATCACGAATAAGCATAACTGAGAATTCATTTGGTAGATTTAAAGAGTAATTTAAAACATTTGAGATTAATTCAACTTCTTGTTTTGCTTTTAAAGCATAAGTAAGCCCCGTACAAAGTGCATATAAAACAGAATTATTAGAAGGAACATCTTCTAATTTACCTTCTATTATCTCGTCTATATTTGGTAAGTCTTTCATTATCTTACAATAATTTATAAACTCAACAGCACTATCTTTTCCAATAGCACCTTTTATTACTTCTTCTAATAAATCTAAAGGTAGAGAAGATTTTAAAACATCATCAACAAAAGACCAAGACCTTGGAGTTGCAAAAGACTTCTCTTTTGATTTAGGATCAAAAGTAAATAAGTTTTCACTTTTATAAGATAAAAAAGAGATAATTCGTGAATCAATATTTGATTCATATGCCCACGTTTTCCATTCATCAAAATCTAGTTCAAAGTCTAAATGTACAAACCTATTTGCTAATGGCGTAGGCATTCTATAAGTTACACCTCTATCAGATTCATAATTTCCTGCTGCTATTATTGCAAAGTTTTTAGGTAGCTCATATTCACCTATTTTTCTATCTAAGATAAGTTGATATGCTGCTGCTTGTATTGTAGGAGGAGCAGAGTTTATTTCATCTAAAAATAAAATCCCCTCTTCTTCACTATTTGTATCAGGTAAAAATTCTGGTTTTGCCCAAACAGCTTTTTTCGTTTCATTTTCAAAAAATGGAATTCCTCTTAAATCAGTAGGATCAAGTAAACTAAGTCTTAGATCTATAAACTTCATACTTTTATTCTCTGCTATTTGTCTAACAAGTGAAGATTTACCAACTCCAGGATTTCCCCAAATAAATACAGGAATTTTGCTATCAATTAAAGAAATTAGTGAGTTTTTTAATTTACTTGCTTTCATTTACATTCCTACCATTTTTCTTGTAAATTCTCTAAATGTATCATTATTAGAGATAATTGGTTTTAAACCACCATCATACTGATATTGTAAAAGTACATTTATTGGAGTACTTGTATTTGCACATAAAGTTTCATTTATATACTTATCTTGTAGTTTTGATAAAGAAGTTAAAATATCTTTTGGACTTGAAATATTTGAAGCAAGTGAAATATTAACATCAAAATCTTCTAATGCATACAATTTTTCAAACTGTTCTTTTGAGATTGATTCATTATGAGCAATTGAAATATTGTATACCTTATCATTTTTATTAAAAAAATCTTCTATCTTGTCATTTGAACAGTTTTTATTTTTAAGTAAATTTATATTTGCATTATCAATATTTTTAGAAAAAATACTTTCAATCATATTTATATTTAAAGAAGGATTTGAAGATAAGTATATAATACTTATATCATCTAAATCTTTATAAATACGCTCAAATAATTCATCATTTAAATCTACTACTTTTAAAAGCTCTTTTCTTAAAGTTTCATCTTTTAAAAACTCTTCTATTAATTCATTATCAAAGTTTCCTGCTTTGATTAGTGATATATTTACTTCTTTGATGTTCTTTTCATAAAGCTTTTTTTGAATCATAGGAGAGATACTGTCATTTAGTGCTAAAAATCTAAGTTCATTTATATTATTGTTTTTAATAATTTGTAAGTGCATAGTTTTTGAAGAATTTGGATTTAAAGCAACTACTTCTTTTAAACTAATAGGCTGATCATCTTGAGCATTCTTATCAGAGATTGAGTAGTTTGGCATATTATATATAACTTCTAGTAGTTTAGAATCCTGAGCTTCTAAAGCTGTATAATAAACTCCTATTGGAGAGTACTGAATATTGTGGTTTGTTTCAACAAGTGAGCAAAACCTTTCAGCTATTTTAGTACAAACATCCCTATTTTCATCAGTATCATAAATATCTTCATCTTTAAAGTCATATAACTTCAATAATTTAATAAATATTTCATCTGAGAAGAACTCATTGTTAAGAAGTTTTATTAATCTTTCTTGATTCTTTGAAATTTTAATAGCTAATAATATTGAATCAATATCAAGATTTTTTGAAAACTCCTCTTCTAAAGTATCTATTTCAATAATATCAATACAAGTTTTTGATAACTCGTATAATTCATCTTCAATAGTTAAAGGTGTATACTTACCTTTTATAACTATATTTGCTTTTTCTATACAGTCTGTTAAAACTGCTCCTTTTTGCATTAGGTATTTTTCTAATTCTTCTAAATCAATTCGGTTTGTTCTACCCGTAAAAAATATATTTTCATTTTCATAATCTATAGTATTCATGGATAGAATCTTATCTTAATAAATATAAATTTCTAAAATTAATTAAATATTTTAATAAAATATTTATATTTACATAATTTTATAATTAATTAAAACATATAAACATAATATAATTATTATTTATATATAGTATCTTAATACCAATCAAGAAAGGATAGACATGAAATATTTACATTTGAAGAAAAAACTACTTACATCACTAGTTTTAACTTTTTTAAGTACAAATATTATGGCAGATAATATTAATGTAGAAAGCGATATTGAAGCATCACGGTTTCTAACACAAGCAACATTTGGCCCTACAATTAAAGATATTCAAGAATTAAAAGAAATGAAAACCTATGAAAAGTGGGTTGATACACAAATTGAACTTCCATATACTAAAATGGCGCCTAAAATATATTCTATGAGAGGTGATTTATTAACTGAAGCACATAGACAAGCTGTATGGTGGAACACTGTTATAAATGAAAAAGATCAATTAAGATTAAGAACTGCCTATGCACTTTCGCAAATTCTTGTTACTGGATTTTCTAAAGGTTTTGCAAAAAAAGAATATGAAAGAACTGCTTATTATGATATTTTGATTAAAAATTCTTTTTCGAAATTTAATACTTTACTGAAAGAAGTTACCTTAAATCCAATTATGGGGCAATATCTAAGTATGTTAGATAATAAAAAAGCAGTTCCTCAAAAAAATACTCATCCAGATGAAAACTTTGCAAGAGAGATTATGCAATTATTTACAATTGGGCTTAGTGAATTAAATCCAGATGGTTCAATTGTACTAGAAAATGGAAAAGAAGTAGCAAGTTATACACAAAAAGATATAGAAAACTTAGCAAGAGTATTTACTGGATGGCAATTAAATTCAAGAAAAGATTATATTTCACAAATGAAGTGTAATGAAACATTTCATGATAGTAATCAAAAAATAATCTTAGGAAAAAAGATAGAGGCCGGATTAACATGTGAAGATGACCTTGATAGAGCCTTACAAATATTAACTACACATAAAAATACTTCTGTATTTATATCTAAGCAATTAATCCAAAAATTAATTACAAGTAATCCTACTCCTGAATATATAAAAGATATAAGTGATATATTTAAAGAATCACAAGGGGATTTAAAACTAGTAATAAAAGGAATTTTACTACATGATGAAGCAAGAATAGAAAGAAATAAAAAAAGTAGTATTTTTGGAAAATTTAAAGAACCAATGATTAGACTATCTGCATTTTATAGAGCTACTAATACAATTAGTAGATTAAGAAAAAGCACTCCTGTAAAAGTATTTATAGGACAAACATATTTAGATGCAGGAAGTGTTTTTAATTATTTCAGACCAACATATAAAGTTGATCCAAGTAGTATTTATGTTACTCCTGAACTTCAGATTGCAACAGATTCTATTCTTCCAAAAACTTCTAATTTTCTAGAAAAGAAAATTTTCAATTTAACATGTAAAGTAAATAATTTAAAACTATGTATAAAACTTGAAGATGAGCTAATCTGGGTTAAAGACGATGTAGATAGGTTTATAAATCATTATAATTTATTGTTATTTGCAGGAACAATGAGTGAAGAGATGAAAAGTGAGGTGGAGAACTATATTAAAAGTTTCAAATACCCTACTTCAAATAAAAAGTCTAAAACAGTAGAGCAAATCTCAAGAAAAAGAGCAAGTCATGCATTATTTTTAATGATGAGTATGCCTGAACAAAACTTTCAACAATAAAGGATTTAATATGAATTCAAGAAGAAATTTTTTAAAAAAACTAGCTATCACAAGTTGTGCAACACTATTATTTAAAGTAGATTCATTAGCAGTGGAGAAAAAGTTATCAAAAATTCAAATTGATAATACAGATAAATCTTTAGTTTTTCTCATGTTAAATGGAGGGAATGATAGTGCAAATATGCTCATTGATAAAGAAGATGAAGCTTATAAAATTTATAAAGAAAGTAGACCTAATATAGCTTTAAATGAAGATGAATTAATAGAATTTGAAGTAAACGATTCAAAATATGCTATTCATTATAAACTTAAAAATATATTTAAAATGTTTGAAAGAAAAGAATTAGCTTTTGTTGCAAATGTTGGAACTATGATTAAACCCATAAAAAAAGAAACTTTCGAAACAACAGAAAAACCTCCCTATTTATACTCACATCCTACACAAAGAGCCCATTGGCAAAGTATGGAACCCTTAGAATTTCTTAAAACTGGATGGGGAGGAAGAATCTCAGATGCATTAGATATATCAAGAAATGAAAACTTACCATTAATTTATGGAATAGGAACAAAATCATTATTTTTAAAAGCAAATAATTCAAAAGCATATATTTTTGATAATGCAGGAGTTATTGATTTTAAAAGATTAAGATCTTCTAATATATATACCTCTAGAAAAGATTTCTTTAAAAAAATCAATGACAATACAAATTCAAATACTCTTGTTAATCTATATAGAGACTTACAATATTCAACAGTAGAAAAAAGCATAAAAATAGAAAATATATTAAAACAATCAGAAATTATTGTTGATATCAAGGGGCACTCTACTTTAACAAAAAATTTAATGCTTATATCAAAAATTATTAGTTTAAGAGCAGAATTTGGATTAAAGAGACAAATCTTTTATTTAAATACATCAGGTTATGATACACATCATAATCAAAAATCAAATATAAATTCACTATATAATAATTTAGATACTTCTATAAATACATTTAATGAACAACTAAAAAGCCTAGGACTTTATAATAATGTACTTACCTTTATAGGCTCTGATTTTGGTAGAACAATAACATCAAATGAAACAGGTACAGATCATGGATGGGGTGGACACTATTTTGTATTTGGAGAAGCTGTAAAAGGTGGAGAAGTGTATGGGAATATGCCATCTTTAAAACTGGGAAGTAGTGATTTAACAAATAGACATAGACTAATCCCCACTACAAGCTTAGAAGAATATTTATACCCAATATGTAGATGGTTTGGACTTAATAATATGAATATTAAAGAAATCTTCCCACATTATGAAGCATTAACAAATAAAGAAGATATAAATTATGTAGAGAAAAAATTAGATTTTATAAAAGATGAATACCTAATCTAATTATTTTACCACGCCTATAAACATAGGCGTGGTAATAGATTAAAAAATAGAACTAACACTTAACTAACACTATTATTCTATAATCACACTGATATAAGACAAGGAATGATAAATGAAATCAACTAAAATATTTGCAATATTAACTCTTGCATTAAGTATAAACTTAAGTGCTGCAAACTTAAGTAATATAGATAAAATAGTAGAAGCTATAAATCTTACAAAAGATATAGAATTAAAAATAGCTCTTGTTGAACAGTTAGATAAACAACTTCAAGGAATGGATAAAAAAGAATTTTTTGAAGCATTAAATTTAATAAATAGAAAGTTAGTTATATCAAAAGAAGAAGATAACGATAATAATATCTAATTTTTATAAATTAAAAAAGAGGTAGAATAAAACTATATTTTTCTAGCTCTTATAATTTACACTATTATGCTATAATTGAAGAAGTGATGAGGAGGTTAACATGGAAATCTCATCAATAAATAATAATTATGCACTAAACTCTCCCTATGATATCTCAGCAGACACTATAGTAATAGATAATACACCAAATATTGAAGATATAACTCCTTCAAATGTAAATGCCACTGAAGCTACCGCAACAGCTATTGCAATACAAGCAATTCCTCCAGAAAGTATAGAACTTCAAGAATTACAAGATGATATTTCAAATAGTTTTAATGACTTAAAAGAAGGAAATATTTCAAAAGAAGATTTTACAAACACCTTAAAAGACTTAGGAATTGATACTTCAAAATTTTTAAATGAAAGTAATGAAAAGCAATCTATTACAGAACTTAGTTCCGCTTTAGTGGAAACTGTAAAAGGAAAAGCTCAAGATGGAAGTGAAGTAGATTTATCTTCTTATGCTTCGGTAATGGATATTATAAATAGAGAGATTCAAAGTGCAAATGTAAGTGAGCAATTACAAGCTTACACTCAAAATTTAAGAAACTAAATAAGTAATGCTTTTAGATGAAATATTTAGAAGCGTTACCTTTTATCTTTTCAAAAATTTCTTCAAAATCAGCTGGGTAAACTCTAGCTCCAGCAATTGAGCTAATAAAGTTTGTATCTCCAAGCCATCGTGGAAGCATGTGATAATGAACATGCTGTTCTATTCCAGCACCAGCTGCTTTCCCAAGATTCATACCAATATTAACACCTTCGCAAGGCATAATCTCTTTTAATAGTTGTACACCTTGTCGAACACGAATACTCATTCTTGCCCAAACCTCATCACTTAAGTCTTCAATTTTATCTGTATGAAAATGAGGGATAACCATCATATGACCAGGAGAGTAAGGAAATTTATTCATAACTACATAACAATGTTCATCGTAGAATAAAACCTGTAAGTTTTCATTATCTAAGTTTTTAGAGATATGACAAAATACACACCCTTCGATCTTCTCTTCACTTACGTATGAATATCTCCAAGGTGCATATAAATGTTCCATAAAACTTCCTATATAAAGTTAGGAGCGTCATTAGCAAAAAGTACTAAATCCCCTACTTGTGTTTGTTCAGCTAAAACAGTTTCCATTTGAGATTTATCTTTTAAAACAAAAACTTTCTCTTCATTTATATTAGAGCTTAATAGATGAGAGTTTAAATCTCCTGTAATAATTGCATAATCAAACTTTTCGTTAATTGCATTCGCAAGTAACATATTAGCTTCATCTGTTGACTCTACTAATCCGGGAGTAATAATTACTTTTCTTCCTTCATAAGTAGAGCAAATATTTACAGCTTCAAGCATTCCTTCAATATTACCATTAAAAGAATCATCAACTATCACTTTTCCACCAGCTTCTATTTTTTGAAGTCTATGCTCAACTTGAGGTAAGTCTCTAAGAGCTAATTTAATCTCATCAACACTCATCCCTAAATTATGCGCTACTAAAATAACAGCTGTCAAGTTAATAGCATTAAATGCACCAAGTACTGGAGCATGGAAGTGTTCCATTTGGCCATCTACTTCAACATCAAACCAAATACCATCAAGAGTACTTTTTGTTACATGTAAATTATTTGGGAATTTAGTTATTGTGTCATAATCTTTTATATGAGTTGATTCATGAACAAATCCCATTTCCATTCTTGGAGATTTTAATAACTCCATTTTTGTGTGGATAATATTGTCAATAGTTTTAAAGTATTCGATATGTGCTTCACCAATAGAACCAATAACACAAATATGTGGTTCTATAAACATAGCGATCTCTTCAATATCACCTTTTACTCTAGCTCCTGCTTCTGCAATATAAACTTGAGTATCTTCAGGTAAGTCTCTATTTACATCTAACACAATACCAGCAATAGTATTTACAGATCTAGGTGTTTTATATGTTTTGTATTTATTTTTTAATACATGATGTAAAAAGTTTTTAATAGAAGTTTTTCCAAAAGATGCTGTAATAGCAACAGTTTTTAAACCTCTAATTGTTTTATATTTTTCTTTAGCTTTATGTTTAAAAGAGATGAAGAATATCTTTTCCATAATTGTTGAAATAACATAAGTAAGAATAAGTGGAATAAATATAAAGGCATTTGTACAATCAGGACTTGCTAAACATAAAGCAGTCATTGCAAAAGATGCAAATAATAATACCCCTAAAAACCTCTTAACTCTTGAAGTTAAAACAAGTGGTCTATCAAGTTTTTTATTCCATAAAACAAAGCTTGTCATATAAATTGCATAAAAATATATTGAATAATATACTGTTGGGATTAAATAAAATAAAACTATTGGAGCTAAAAAGTAAGTAATATGCCATTGCCATTTATGGTGTTTTAAAACAACTCTTTCTAACTTATAGTTATACCATTGAAGGTTAGTAATAAGGTAGTAACCTAAACTCATAATTAAAACAATATGGGTAAATATATTAAAGTATTCCATTCTCTATTCTCTCACAAATATCTTTTGCATTTTTAGCAAAGAAGTAATGGTCACCATCATAAGATATAAATGTTGAGTTATCTATTAAAGATGATATTTTTTTTCCTGATTCTAAAGAAGTTGCAGTATCTTTTTCACCCCAGAAAATCAAGGCATTATTTTTAAAGTTTGCAAAATTTGAAGTAAAGTCTTCATTTACTACATTTTTAAAAGTAGCATACATTCCTTCGTTCATTTGGTTTACATCTGAACTTCTAAATTTCTTAGTGATTTTACCTAAACCTAAAGCATTAAAAAATTTAGCAGATTTAATTTTTAGTTTTACAGATAGTTCCTTCTCTTCTATAATTCCAGCAGTACTTAATAAAACTAAATTTTTTGGATTTAATAAAGTAGATACTTTTCCACCATAAGAGTGACCTGCAATAATATCTTTACTAGAATTTAAAAGTTTTAAAAATTCATCTGTGATTTTTACATAATCATTTGTAGTAAGTTCTTTATCATTAGGACTTTTTCCAAAGCCTGGTAAGTCAATATAAATATGTCTAAAGTCTTTTAGAAAAGGTGAGAAAACATTTTTCATAATCTCTTTATTTGAGCCCCAACCATGTAAAAAGATAATATCTTTTGTACCTGATGGGTTTACAATATCATATGAAATATCGAAGTTTCTATTATCAACACTTAGTGATTTAGAAGCCACTATTTTCCCTTTGTAGCTTGAATTTTATTTACATATTCATAAGTTACAGGAATATGTTTTCTTTGAGGTAAGTTTGAAGCTAAGGCTTTAAATGTATTGTCAAAATCAGCAAATAAATAGTTTGCCATTGATCCAGGAATTGAATTGATTTCATTTAAATATACTTCATTATCAACAATAAAGAAATCACATCTGATTAATGAACCTTCAAATAAGTTATTATAGATTCGCTCAAATGCTTCTTTTACTTTAGTATTTAACTCTTCACCTAAATCAACTTCCATAGCTTTTGAAGTTCTAGAGAAATCTAAGTATTTCTTATCAAAATCTAAAAATTCTGCTTTTTGTGGTTCTTCAATAATAGAGAATTTAAATTCACCATTAATTTTAGTTCCAGCTAAGTTGTACTCTTTTACACCTGAAATAAATGGTTCAATAATAATTGCATTATCAAACTCATAAGCCACATCAAGTGCATATTCTAATTCATCTTGAGATTTTACAATAGATACTCCAATAGAAGAACCTAATTTAACAGGTTTTAAAATTACTGGGAATTGCTCTACAGTAACAGTATCACCTTTAGTATAATATTTATAATCTACAGTTTTTACATCTACAGAAGAAGCATATCCTTTTGTAAGGAATTTGTTTGAAGAAACAACACATGCTTCAGTTCGTGGAGCTATAAAAGGAATATTATAGAATTCTAATACAGAAGATAAAATACCATCTTCTCCATCTCCACCATGAGAAAGGTTAAGTACTACATCAAAATCAAGTGGTTTTTCTTTTGAAAGTAATCCACCTTTTTTATAGAAACCATTTTTAGCAATACTTACTTTATCAAATTTTTTATACTCACCTGAACTAAATAGTTTTGATTTAATTACATCACTTGGGATATGATAGAAATCTCTGTGTTCATCTAAAAATATGTAAACTAATTCATCACTTAGTACATCTTTCATTGCAATTGAACTAACAATTGAGATTTCATGTTCGAAACTTACACCACCAAAAACTATAGCTACTTTCATTTATTTCCTTTTGACTTTATTTTTGTAATTTTTTAAGCGCTTCTTTAACTAGATCACTAGTATTTGTTGAAACACATGTTTTAAGTATTTTAGATACCATCTCTTTTTTAAATCCTAAAGATTCTAATGCAAGTGCTGCTTCAAATGAGGCTGATAAATTTGAGCCTTCATCATTATCATCATTTCCATCAATAATAAATCCAGATAATTCAACAAGAATTCTACTTGCACCCTTTGGGCCAATTCCAGGAACTCTTTTTAACATTGAGACATCATTGTCAGTTACTATCTGAGAAAAAGAAGTTGGTGTGAATGTAGAACAAATTGCAAGTGCAACTTTTGGCCCTACTCCATTGATTTTGATTACAGTATCAAAAAGCTTCTTTTCATTTGAATCTAAAAACCCATATAAAGTTTGAGAATCTTCTCTTATGATGTGAGTTATTTCTAATTTAACTTCATCATTAATAATTTTTGAACTGCAATTTACAGAAACAAAAACTTCATAAATTATACCATTTACATTAACGTTTAATAACGTTGGTTCTTTTTTAATTATTTTACCTACAAGGCCTACAATCATTATTATTACTCTTTATTAAAAATATAGGTTAGTTTAATATTTAATATATATATTTCATTATATAATAATTTCACTTAAACTTAAAGGTTAGGATTATGTTCAAAATAATAACTAAAAAAATAAGTAATAAGATTATCTTTTCACTATTTGTTTTAATGACAATAAGTAGTGTATCAATTGTCTTTTTTACTACATCAAAAGTAACTGATGATTCACTTGCAAAGACTAAAGAAAACTTGGAAATGCTAAACACTGCAATGTTCCAAAGTCTTAGAAATGCAATGAACACGGGAGACCCTGCACAAATTCAAAAAGCCGAAGATGATGCAAGGGGAATAAAAGGTGTTAAGAATCTTACTGTTGCTAAGAGTAAGGGCTTAATGGAGATGTACCCATCGGAATCTGTATTTACAAAAGATCCAGAAGTAGTAAAAACCTTTAATACTAAGAAATCTTCCTTACTTGAAACCCAAGATGATGTTAATGGACATAACCTTAGAATGATTAAACCAATGATTGCAACACAAGATTGTTTATTGTGTCATGCAAATCAAAATGAAGGTGATGTAATTGGTGTAATGGATTTAACTTTTTCACTTGATGAAGCTGATGATAGAATTTGGGAATTAGTACTTGATATTTTAGTAATATCTACAGTTCTTGGGTGGCTTACTATTGGATTGATTTTAATTATTGTTAAAAGAGCAACTAATCCTATTTCAAAATTAAAAGAAGGTTTTGAAAATCTATTAACTTCAAATGATCCAAATATTACTTTAAATGTTGAATCAAAAGATGAGATTGGTGAAGTATCTGATTTATTCAACTCATATATGGATAAAGTAAGAGAAGGTCTTAAAAAAGATGCCTTAGTTATTGAAGAAGTAAGTGATGTATTAGAGAAAACTAAAAATGGTTTCTTTGTATATCAAGTAAATAAAACTGCTTCAAACCATCATGTTGAAGATTTAAAAAATAGACTAAATGAAATGATTTTAGGTACAAAAACAACACTTGATAAAATCAATGATACACTTAGAAAATATTCTGAATCTAAATTTGATAGTAAAATAAATGATGATGGAATTTATGGGGACTTAGGTTCGCTTACTGCTGGAATAAAATTAGTAGGAAATAACACATCTGAAATTTTAGCAATGATTATGAATACAGGTAATTTATTAAATGAAAATACTAATACTTTATCAGGAGCTTCAAATAATTTATCAGCTTCAGCAAATCAACAAGCTTCATCCCTAGAAGAAACAGCAGCAGCATTAGAAGAGATTACTTCAAATATCCAGTCTAATACACAAGCTACAGTTGAAATGTCACAGCTTGCACAAAGTGTAACTAAGTCAGCACAAAATGGGCAAACTTTAGCAAATGAAACTGCAACATCAATGGATGAGATTAATACTCAAGTAAGCTCAATTAATGAAGCTATTGAAGTAATTGATCAAATTGCATTCCAAACAAATATTCTTTCACTAAATGCAGCAGTAGAAGCAGCAACAGCAGGTGAAGCAGGAAAAGGATTCGCAGTAGTTGCAGCAGAAGTTAGAAATCTAGCAAGTAGATCAGCAGAGGCAGCTAAAGAGATTAAAGATATAGTTGAAGCGGCAACATCAAAAGCTCAACAAGGTAAAACAATTTCTGATAATATGATTAAAGGTTATCAAGAATTAAATGCAAATATTACAAATACAATTACAAAAATTGAACAAGTATCAGATGCATCAAGAGAGCAAGAAAAAGGTATCGTACAAATAAATGATGCGGTTAATACTTTAGATCAAGCTACACAAAAAAATGCACAAGTTGCAGATCAGATTTCTACTATGGCAGGGAACATAGCTACTATGTCAAATTCACTTGTAACAGCTGCATCAAGAGCTTCATTTTTAGAAGATTCACTTGATAAAGTTTGTGATGTTGATTTAGTATTTGATACAGCACAATTAAAAGTTGATTTATTAAATACTAAAGATGAAACATATTCTAAACTTGGGAAACTAGAGTCTTGGAAGATAAATGAAAATAAAAGTATAAATACATGGCTTTCAAATCATAAGAATTCAGGTAAAAAGTTAAATGCTAATACAATAGAATCTATTGAGGTATTTAATAAAAACTTCCATGAAAGTTTACAAGAACTAGTAGAAGCAAATTCTCAAAAACAAAGCAATGAACAGTTAAATAAAATTGCTAAAGATATTGAAGTAAATGCAGATAAGATTTTTGAAAAGTTAAATACTGTAAAAAGTGACGCTTGTAAAAAATAAGTAGTTAAAAATAAAAGAAGTTTTACTTCTTTTATTTAAGCTTGCATTTGCTTGATTAAAGCCTCTAATTCATCTGCATCCATATTATCATCAGAATCTATACTCTTAGCACTAGAAGCTAAATTATATTGGCTCTTGTCTATATTATTATGTTCACAAACAAAATTTACAACTCTTTCAATTTTTTGTCTATGCATATCTTGGTGTTGCAATAAACCTAAAGCATTTGATACTTTTGATTTTACTTTATTTTTATCATGCTCAATAAGATCAAAACCATCAACTGTTTCATCTATAAACTCAAGGTTTTCATAAATCTGCGCAGCATTATTTTCTGATTCTTTAATCACATCACATAGTTCTTTGATTAGCTCTTCATATTTCATTTCATTCCTTTATGAAGTAATATACGAAGAGTTTAACCTAATTTAACTTAATGATTTTTTAATTTATTTAAAAATTATTAATGTAAAATTTCCGCAATTAACTCAGTTGCATAAGAGCCTTTTGGAAGATAAAATGATAACTCCATCCAATTTTTTTCTTCTTTATAATTACTTTGTACATCTTCAGGGAAAATCCATGCAAATCTTCTTGCACCATCTTCACCTGTATTTTCTTGATAATCTTTTTCAATCTCGTAGGCTAAATCAATACTTGTTTTAACTCTCTTTCCTGATAAAAGACCTGTTGGAACTCTATCTCTATTATAGAATTTTTCTGATTCAGTTTCTAGATCATCAATAGTAAAGATTCTTCCATATGGATAATGAGACAACATATCACCTGTCATAATCTTAAGAGGATGTTTTTGTTTTTTCATTCTTTTTACAACATCAAGTGGTAAATTTAATTTTTCATAAACTTCATTAGGTTCAAAAGCAGCAATAAGTTTTGAGATTTCTATTCTTTTAGAAAGCCAAGAATTAAAAAGGTAACTTTGATATGCATTAATATACATTTGTTTTAAGTTTCTTCTTTTTTCTTTTAATGTACCTTCGATTATAGCCTTACCTTTTTTATAGTTATCACCTTCTATACCAAATCTTTGGAAACCAAAGTAGTTTGGCATACCGCATGTAACTATCTCAATTAAAGCTGCTTCAATTTTTCTACAATCAATTAAGTTAACTCTTTTTAATCTAATAAAGAATTTATTACCTTTTAAGTGCCCTACTTTGATTTTATTGTTATGATATGTCGTTTCTAAGATTTTAATATTATCATGTTTAAATGACTTTAATTTCTCTTCATATTGTTTATGAATTGATAAAGACTGTACTGTCATTGCATTTTTGTCTTTTAATCCAGCATATCCAATATCTCTTGTTTTACATCCTACAAAATTTGCAAGAATTTCAACTGCATCCCAAGTAGATAAATCTTTTTTTCTAATTTTTATAATTAGATGTTCACCTTCCCCTGAGAATTCATATAAAGGAACTTCTGTTACTACGAAGTCATCTTTTGTCTGTTTAAATACTACTTCTATTCTAGAGTGATTTAAAAATCTTTGTAATTGAGTCAATACTTTTCCTTATTTATTTTAAAAATGATGGTTTTTACTATTTGTTGTATATTTGCCTTTTATTGCTTTTGCAAATATATTTAGTTTTACTTTGTGCTTTTTTGCTATTGTTTCTATTTTTGATAAATGTTTTTTATTAAATGTAAATAGAAGTTCATACTCTTCCCCTGAAGTTCCAATGTCTTCACCTATTTTTTCAAAAAACTCAAACCCTACCTTACTTTGTTTAGATAATCTTTCTAATTCAAAAAACAGACCATCTGAAATATCCATAGAGGCATTTATATATTTTGAAGCTTCATAAAAAAATTGGGCATTTAGTTTTGGTTTTAAAAACTTTGATTTTGATGATATTTTTTCACCATCAAATAATTTTTGTAAATCCTTTTTACAAGAACCTAAAGTACCTGTAAAACAAACTAAATCATTCTTTTCTACACCTGACCTATAAATTGGTTTTTTTGTTTGTGAAACAATTGTAATAGAGATATCAAGTTTTTCATTTGCAATTGTATCTCCACCAATAATTTGAATATCAAATTTTTTAGCAGCTTTTTTAAATCCCTTAGCTAATTCTTCTAAATCTTTACTTGAATAATCTTTTGGAATAGCTACACTTAAAAGAGCATATAAAGGTTTTGCATTCATTGCAATTGCATCTGAAATATTTACTATCATAGATTTATAAGCAATTTGTTTTAAAGACATCCACTCTTTTTTGAAGTGAACATTTTCAAAAAATGCATCCATAGAATAGACGTACTTACCAACAACTGCCCCATCATCACCTATTATTTTGTTCTGTGAAAACTGTTTTATAAAATAATCTTCTTTATTCATACGTGATTATACCAAAGATGTCCAAAATATACCCGAAAACATATTTTATGGATAATTTTTCAAATAGGATAAAAAATATCCTATTTCTTTTAGAAAAATTATTGTATAATAATATTCAATTTAAAAACATTAGGAGATAAAATGCCAAAGATTAACAAATACGTTGATATTGATACTGTAGAAAGAGAAGCTAAAAAAGATTTAATTGATAGACATTCACCATTCATTCACTGTGCTGAAACTGCAAAAGCAGGTGAGCCATTTGAAGTAACTGTTAAAATGGGTAACGAATATACTCATCCAGATGATTTCGATCACTATATTGAGTCTGTTTCTTTATTTAATGGAGATGTTTTATTAGCTAAAGCTACTTACGTTCCAGGAACTTTAGGAAATGTTAAAGCTCATAACACTACTACATTTACAGTAATTCCAACTGGTAAAAAATTAAACCTAGTTGCACACGGTTACTGTACTAAGCACGGAATCTGGGAAGGTACACCTGTAACTGTTGCTGTAGAAGCATAAGTTTCAGAATAGTATTTTTTTACTTTCGTGAAAAATTAGGTGAAGAGTTTTACTCTTTGCCTTTTTTTATGCATAAAATTTAGTGAAAAAGTTTTGTAGTGATAATAATAAATTAAAGAAAGTTTGTCATATCACAATGCGAGTGATCGCATTGCTAATAAATGACGTATATTATGAGTTTTTAATAAAAGAACAACAATAGTCAACTAATGAATGAACTCTTAATTTAAATTTCGAATTAGCTGGTATTTCAAATGTTGCTGGACCTGTATACTCAACCCAATCCTCAGCTGGTAACATAACTTCTAACTTACCTCTTTGAATATCCATAATTTCTGTATGTACAGTGTTTAGTTCGTACTCACCTGGTAACATAATACCTAAAGTCTTTCTTGAACCATCTTCAAACTCAATACTTCTACTAGTAATATTTCCTTCAAAAAGAACGCTTGCAGCTTTTGCAATAGAAACATTATTAAACTCTGCCATCTATTTTCCTTATTTATAGTTTTAAATATAATATCATAAATAATATTTATTTTCATTGAAGCTATTGAAGCAAAAGAGTAGTTCTTTTTTGTTATAATCCACAAATAAAAATAAAGGCCTATTATGAGTATCCAAAAAGAATTAGAAACACTAATCAAAGAAGATGTATTACTTGAAATTGAAGACTATATTGATGAATTATTTGAAATTATTGCATCTAAAAAAGAAGATGAAAGAACAAAAGAAGAATTAACAAATATGCAAGAAATGAAAGCTGACTTTGAAGCTATGTTAAAAGACATAGAAGAAGGTGAAATTGATGAAGAAGAAGCTGCAGAAATCATTGAAGAAATAAATGAAATGAGAGCTGAGGACTAATTAGTATAAATGCAAGGTTATATAATTGATATAAAACCTGTAAAAGATGATGATTTAATTGTCACACTACTTACTGAGACACAAATATTAACAACATATAGATTTTATGGAGCAAGACATTCTAATATCAATATTGGATATAAAATTGACTTCGAACTAGAAGATACTAGATCTACAATACCAAGACTTAAAGATGTAATACAATTAGGTTTTGAATGGATTTTAGATACTGAAAAAATGTATTGTTGGCAAAGATATATACGACTTTTTTATCCACATCTAAAAGACCTAGAAGATGTGGACCCTTTCTATTTCTATAACCTTGATAGCTTAGTACATAAAATGATTAGACAAAATGCTTTAAGAGCTATTTGTGAGTCATATATAGCACTTATTGAACATGAAGGAAGACTTCATAGTGATTTTGAATGTCTTATGTGCGAAAAGCCAATAGAAGAGAATATCTCTTTAGTTAGAGGTTTTATTCCTGTGCATGCAAAATGTACATATTC
>Ga0193959_1000192_pt1 | contig 24904 bp, 22 predicted proteins | sample FB_2_MG_FD_140333 | JGI IMG/M metagenome (GOLD analysis project Ga0193959, IMG submission 140333) | Microbial mat bacterial communities from the Broadkill River, Lewes, Delaware, United States - FB_2_MG | ecosystem: Environmental > Aquatic > Freshwater > River > Microbial mats | place: USA... | reverse complement strand
GTATTGCTCAGAGGCTGGGCTGCTTTAGTCGCTGTATCTGTCTATAATCACCATATGATCACTACAGCGCTAACAATAGCGCCAGCAAATAATAATAAACAGCTATAATAATAGAAAACTGATGGCATAAGGGCAGTGATATGTCTAAAGAGCAACTCTTTGGGTACTTTGAACAACTCAACAGCATAACAGATTTTTTAAGCCTACTTGCACCGTTTATCTTTTTTGTCGCAGGGCTAAGTATTCTTATTTTCAATAGATACCAAACCGTTATGTTTAATCGTCGATGCGATATACCCGTAGAGGCCAAAATCACAAAGTCTGAGCTTATCGAATACGTAAGCCATACTAGTGACAGCTCATCAATGAGCTATCGCCCGGTACTCGCATATACTTATGAAATTGATGCTAAAACCTATCATTCAGAACGCATTTTTTATTCTTCGCGTGCCGTAAGCTCAAACCGTAAGCTCGATATGGAAGCATTTGTTCAAAAATATCCCGTCGATGCGTTGGTTACAGCTTTTGTAAGTACTGAAAATAAAGACGATGCCTATCTTGAAAAACAAGCACCTGGCGAGTGGCTATTTATGGCTGTAGGTTGTGCCCTATTGTTTATAGGCCTTATTATCTATGCTGTATTTTCTTAGCAGTAATTTTCTAGTAACAATATTTTAACAACAATAACAGTGCCAACAACACGATCAACACTAATATCAATATCAATATCGCCAGCAACGGCTTCAAGGAAGAACAGTTTATAAGGTTTTATCTGACCCGGTATTCAATCGATAATATCGAGGTTGAATAGGTATCATCTAGAAGGATTATCTTTTACAGCAGTACCTACCAATAATGGTAATGCTATTAGTATCACACTACTATCTAGCCCGTATAATAACACCCTGCGTATTACCCTTAGATCCCGCTTGCTCCATTGCTTTTACATCATCTTCACTCAGTTGATCCAACTGTGCAACAACGGTGTGGCTATTGCCCTGAGCTAATGCTTCCCAAATAACCCAGCGATTATCGACAGATTCTGGGATATGGATAAGTCGAAGGCGGTTTAAATTGGCACCGTAAGCTTGTAGTACGGCTTTAGCCGGCGCCTTATCGACAATCCACGTCAACCAGCGATCAGCATTGTGCTGGGTAAGTTGTGCGATGACTGGTAGTAATAACGTGGTATACCCTAGACTCGATGGCAAAATAATTTCGCTGATTCTGCGTAGTGATGCATCTGTATTTACCGCTAGGTTTTTATATGCCGTTTCATGAGACGCGAAATGCTGGAGTGGAGTTGCCATTATGTAGTCCTCTATACAGAATCTAAACTATAGTATTTTTGAGTTAATATATTGCTGCTGGAACACTAGGCCCAGCAGGCTAGCTAATGAGTGGGCACTAATGTCGGCGCAATACACCAACACTGAGACCTTCAATGGCAAATGCCTTTTCACGCAAGTCGACTTCAATGGGCGCATAGTTTGCATTTTCAGCAATCAGCTTCACCATGTGGCTATTACGCTGACGCTGATAACGTTTAACCGTCACCTCATCTTCAATACGTGCAACTACAATCTGACCATTTTTGACGTTCTCGGTGCGGTGTACCGCCAGTAGGTCGCCATCATTAATCCCTACATCAATCATACTGTCACCGTGGACTTCTAAAAAATAATTGGCCGGTGGTGTAAAGAAATCACTGGGCAGTTGGCAGTAATCTTCAATATGTTCTTCAGCTAATATCGGGCTGCCTGCGGCAACTCGGCCAACAATAGGAATACCCGTTTGCTGATCGGGCAGGCGAATACCTCGCGAAGCGCCTGGTACCATTTCAATGGCCCCTTTACGGGCGAGCGCACGCAGGTGCTCTTCGGCGGCATTAGCTGAACGAAAGCCCAGCTCCGTAGCGATTTCAGCTCGGGTAGGCGGGTATCCGGTATCGTCCATATAATCTTTGATTAATTGGAGGACTTGTTCCTGCCGAGTTGTGAGCTTAACCATGGTATCTCCTGGTGGTCGGTGGTGCGGTTTAGTAAGTGGTTTGATGGCCGTTAAACCTAGCGTAGAACTGCTGATATGTCTGTTAGAAACGATATCTGTGCATAAAAACAGTCTGTTTTTTTATACAGTATGTGCATTTTATACAGTATCTTATACAGTGCTGCAAGTATTTCTCTGGACTTTTTTGGTGTGATGACGCATTTTTTAACTTAATCAATACGTTATAGGGCAAACTTCTTGACAGGACTAAGGCCGAACCGTATGTTTCGCCAACCACTTTGTAAGGAATCAATTATGCCCCTTGGCCCGATAATGCTAGATCTGGACGGTACAAGATTAACCGCCGAAGAGAAAACACTCTTACAACACCCCTTAGTTGGGGGGGTTATTTACTTTTCCCGTAATTATGAAAGTATCGAGCAGATTGAACAGCTCTCGAGCACTATTCGCGAAATACGCCCAGAGATACTAATTGCCGTCGATCAAGAGGGTGGCCGAGTACAGCGCTTTAAAGAAGGGTTTACTCGCCTGCCAGCGATGCAACGCTTTTTACCGCTGTATCGAAAAAATCCCGCCTCAGCAACTACGCTGATCAAAGATTGTGGTTGGCTAATGGCCTCTGAGTTGCTCTGCGTGGGCATCGACTTTAGCTTTGCCCCAGTGCTGGATGTCGATGATCATCATTGTAGTGTGATTGCCGACAGAGCTTTCTCGAACCAACCCGAGCAGGTGATTGAATTGGCCAGTGCCTTTATTGATGGTATGCACGAGGCAGGGATGGCGGCCACGGGGAAGCACTTCCCTGGGCACGGTAATGTAAACCAAGACAGCCACCTGACACTCCCTGAGGACGATCGCTCAATGGAGGATATCGCAAGCAGTGACATGCTGCCATTTCGCCAGCTGGCATCCTCACTTGATGCCATTATGCCGGCTCATATACGCTTCCCCCAAATAGATCCTGAACACCCGGTTGGCTTTTCAACATATTGGTTACAGGATATTTTACGCAAACAATTACAATTTAGTGGTGTGATATTCAGCGATGACCTCACCATGGAGGGCGCTGCAATTGCTGGTAGCTACAGCGAGCGAGCCCACCTAGCAATAGCCGCCGGCTGTGATATGGTTCTGATCTGTAATCACAGGGCTGGGGCATTAGAAGTTATTCGCACACTAGAGCAGCAGGTATCTAAGGGGCATCGTTTCAGCGAAAAGCGCCTAGTAAGCATGCAAGCTAAACGAAAGCCATCACTGCGACAACTGAAAGACGAACAGCGCTGGCAGCGTGCAAACGCTATTATGGGCGCGATGACAGCATCGAATTAACATACAAAAGGGTTACTGGTTTATGAAAGAGGAGTTTGCATCACTGCTCACGTTTTTGCAGCGCGAAGACCTGTGGATACTACAAGTATTTATTACCGTATGTGCCACATTATTTTTTGCCTACTTTATCTCCCGGCTACTAAAAAAGCTACTGGCTAAAGCACAGCTTACTAAAAACTTTTGGGACGATGTGATTGTCTCTTCTGCTCAAGGCCCTATTCGTTGGTTTATATGGCTCATGGGTATCTCTTTTGCGACTGAACTATTGCGCGAGCAAGCAGGGGATACCTTTCTCAATATTGTCGATATTGTGCGTGATGTCGGTATTATTACTTTACTGGGTTGGTTTTTAATTCGCTTTATTTCTCGCGCTGAGCGAAACCTTATCGATGCGCCTACAGGTAAGAAAGTGATCGATGAGACAACGGCATCGGCCATAGGCAAGCTCTTGCGTATCTCTGTTATTGTAACGGCAATGTTAGTGATTATGCAGTCAATGGGCTACAGCATTTCTGGTATTTTAGCCTTCGGTGGTATCGGCGGGCTAGCGGTTGGCTTTGCCGCTAAGGATTTATTGGCCAATTTTTTTGGCGGCTTAATGATTTATTTAGATCGCCCTTTTGCTGTGGGTGATTGGGTGCGTTCACCGGATCAAAATATTGAAGGTACTGTAGAAGATATTGGTTGGCGGTTAACGCGCATTCGCACCTTTGATAAACGCCCATTATATGTTCCCAATGCCACCTTTACACATATCTCTCTAGAAAACCCTTCGCGAATGCTCAATCGCCGAATTTATGAAACCGTGGGCATTCGCTATGACGATGCTGACAAAATGTCGGTCATTATTAATGATGTAGAGGCCATGCTACGCAATCATGAAGCGATTGATACGCAGCAAACATTGATTGTTAATTTTAACGCTTTTGCACCATCATCACTGGACTTTTTTATTTACACCTTTACGAAAACAACCAACTGGGTTGAGTTTCACACGATTAAACAAGATGTCTTACTACAGATTTTACGTATCATCGAAAGCCATGGTGCACAGTGTGCTTTTCCCACATCAACCGTACATATCGCCAGTACACCGCCAGAGCATGACTCTGTGGCTGCAATCAACCCCGGGAAAGCCTAACTATGTCTTTATTGGATTCATCTGAGCTGGCTGGCGCTACTTGCCTGTATAGTTTTGCACAAATCGATAATGCTCTCACAACACTAGCACAAGCAATCACTGCTGAGTACTGCACTACACACAGTAACGCTAGCAGCGAAAGTGTACTGGTCATAGGCGTAATGACCGGCGCTATTGTCGTTATGGGGCATTTACTCCCTAAACTCGATATTCCGATAGAAGTCGATTACATTCATGTATCACGCTACGGTGATAAACTTCAGGGCGAGCAACTCAACTGGTTGGCTTACCCTAAGCAGCCATTGAATGGTCGTTCCATATTATTAATTGATGATATTTTTGATGAAGGCGTCACACTACAGGCAGTCACTCGCTACTGTTATGAACAAGGCGCGCACACGGTAAAATCTTGCGTATTATTAGATAAGCAACACCCGCGAAAGGTCAGCCACTACAGCGTAGATTATACCGCTTTGCACGTTGTTGATCGCTATGTATTTGGCTTTGGCCTTGATCACGCTAATCGCTACCGCAACCTACCTGGCATTTATGCACTGCCTGATACGACTGCGACATAAACAACTAGAGAGGAGATGGCATGCCACACTTAGCCATTATTGGCGGTTCAGGTTTGGACCAATGCGACTTTTTACACAATGCACAGCCAACAACAGTAAATACGCCCTATGGCGACCACTCATCACCGATTAGCTCTGGAGTCTTGGCAGACACTGCGGTTTTATTTTTACCTCGCCACAGTGCCGGCCACCATGTTCCGCCCCATAAAGTTAACTATCGCGCAAATATATATGCATTAAAACAATTAGGTGTTACCCGCATTCTCGCCTTTAACGTTGTCGGGGGGATTAGCCATGAAATGCATCCGGGGCGCTTTATAATACCCAGCCAAATTATTGACTATACCTATGCACGCGAGCATACATTCAGTGATGGGCAAACAACAGAGCCGGTTGTACATATCGATTTCAGCGAACCTTACAACCGTGTATTAAGCGAGAAAATTTACGCGCTACTCGAACAACAGCAGCTCAATTGTAAAATAGGAGCAACCTATGGTTGCACGCAAGGGCCGCGATTGGAATCGGCCGCTGAAATTAAAAAACTCGCCAGTGACGGCTGTGACATCGTTGGCATGACGGCAATGCCCGAGGCTGCACTGGCAAAAGAGCAGGGTATTGAATATGCCAGCCTTTGCCTGGTGGTGAATTGGGCCGCAGGAATCAACCAAGGCGAACTGCTAATGGATGATATTTATGAGTGCATAACACAAGGTATGGCACGTATTAAAATATTGCTGCCAGATTTAGCAAAAACTTTGCGATAATTCACGAAAAACTGACACAGTAGTATAGACATTGGTTTTTTCTTGTATGAGAATGCACCAATAAGTTAAGGTTTTTTATCAATAAAAGATAACCTAGAACTTATTAATCTATTCGTTACTTATGTATATCGTTCAGTATTGATAAGGTTAATACCGGTCATAATAACGAGCATTGAATAGCGCATAGCGAATTATAGCAATAGTGGTAGTAACACCATTAATTAATTGCTAACGGGTTTGGCATTATTGCAACACACATACCGTGTGGGTAATACCAAACATACTAATGATCATAGTCAGATTTATTACAAGGAGGTATGCAAGCGCATTGGATTGACAAATTTAATTGCATTATATGACACTATAAAAATAAAGGGGACATTCGAATGTCACGTCGGGTATCGGGAATTGTTAAGTGGTTTAATAACGCACGCGGTTATGGTTTTATTACAGCGACCGGGGAAAATGACGATATTTTTGTGCACTATAGAAACATTCGTGGCGAAGGTTATCGCTCTTTAAATGAAGGCCAAACTGTTGAATTTAGCCTTCAAGAAGGCGACAAAGGCCTACAGGCTGATGATGTAACCAGTCTTGAAGAGCTTGCTGAAGTCTAGCTGTCTGCGGTGCTAACTAACAGTAAGTAGCCCGTAACCGCAAAAAAATGCTCTCACAGTAGTCAATCACTTATATGTCATATTTGGCGGGCTGCTGCTTAAGCAGAGCAGCGAGCCGAGCACAGAATCTTTCGATGCATGATGTAATGGTTGTATTTATTAAACAGCAAGCAGCGATAATTCTGATGATATTATTGTCTTGCCGCCTATAACGGTGTAGGCACGTTGCGCCGACTATATTCTTAAGTGCCAAACGTTTGCTGGCGTATGCGCACAAGCACCTAGAACCCCAATGCGAAGTATCGTTATAACTTATCGCTACCGGTTTTTTATTCTCTTCGGGTGACACAAAAAACAACATAAACACCTATTCATCAATCATTTCCAAAAAGCTTATGATTATCGATTAATACTAATAATCGGATAGAAGGGATAGGGTTTTATTATTAAACCGCTACAGGTAAACATTAGCGCGTAACACTGATGTTATCGATAAATTAACACCAGTAAGTTATTAACCCCATTGTTCGGGTAAGTTTCGGTTAAAACACCCAGCTCTTTTTCATATTATCTATATGCATAAAGCCGAGCATTTCACTCGTATACCGACTAAACTAGGAGCTTTTAATTGGGGTAATCAATATCAATAACCCCATCTCCGGGTGATCAATATAATGTAATTCCTTACTGCGCATGCGGCGCTTTTGTTTTAAGGTCACAATGCGGCCAATATCGGCATTATTTGTTAGCGCCTGATCAAAGCGATCTTCACTCGCAGGGTTCGGTAGCAGCGGCCAGGATTCCTCTGCACCTGACTGATTAGCCCCTGCCAAAGAGCTTAGCCAGAGATTGGTTTGTAAATGCAGATAACGAGAGACACTCAAGGTAATAGAGCCCTCTAGCTCTTTATGTTCACCAAGACGCTCACCGCCGCTAATAATAATGCTCGCGGCGTGTTTTTTTGAGGTGACAGGTTGCTGCCACGCTTGATGAAACAGTACTTTATAATCTTCACTTTTACGCAGGGTATAATTGTGGCCACCTAAACGGTGTGTGCTTTTAGGTAGCACCTTGTACGCTGTTTTACCCTCAGCACCGCTGTGCAGCCATCGCCGCTTTTGCGGATACTGTAATGTGACATCATTACGCCAAACCTCATCGGTAGCCTCAGCAGCACCTAAGCGTTTAAACACCAGCACCTCGACCTTATACCAGCGAGACGCGGCGTAGGTATTAGCGGCTAATGAGCAGAGTAACACCGACAATCCAAGAGTTAGCAGGCGAGGGCGCAAACAGGCGAATAAAGAATTTTTCATGGATAAAGCCATTTGTTAAATTGTTGTTTAATAGTACGTTGGGCGCGGGACCTATTCAACCAGCCAATGGGGCACAACCGCTACAATAGCACGTCTTTTCACTCATTTTATGCGCAGGTTTCTCGCTATGTGGCACTTAAACGATTAAAAATAGTATCAACCTGGCTTAAACGCTCCTCGGCACTCGCCATCGGGTGCTTGAATGTTAACTGATTTGCCCCTTGAAGTTGATAGTTCTGCGGCTGAGTTTGCACCATTTTTACAATAGTCAGGGGGTCTACCTTTGGGCTTGCGGAGAATTCAATACGCCCACTAGCCGCGCCGGCCTCTACCTTTGTTATACCTAAATGTTCAGCGCGTAATTTAAGCTCGGTTACGCGTACCAGATATTTCACTGGTTCAGGTAAAAGTCCAAAGCGATCGATCATTTCAACTTGTAACTCACGTAAAGCACCCGCCTCTTTAATTGCAGATAGCCGTTTATAGAGCGTTAAACGCGTATGTACATCAGGCAAGTAATCTGCGGGGATCAAAGCAGGAATGCGCAAGTTAATATCAACACTATCTTTAATTAACCCAATATCGGCAACGCTTTTACCTTCGCGGATAGCCTTGACCGTTTGCTCAAGCATATCCATATACAAGGTAAAGCCAATGGTTTGTATTTGACCACTTTGGTCTTCACCTAGTAGCTCACCCGCACCTCGTATTTCAAGATCATGAGTCGCTAAAGTAAATCCAGCACCCAGATCATCGGCACTGGCAATTGCCTCTAGCCGTTTAACCGCATCTTTTGTCATTGTTTTTGGCGGCGGCGTTAGTAAATAGGCATACGCTTGGTGGTGTGAACGCCCAACCCGCCCACGCAATTGATGTAGCTGCGCTAAACCAAATTTATCCGCACGTTCAATAATAATGGTATTGGCATTAGGTACATCAATACCGGTTTCAATAATCGTACTGCATACCAATACATTGAAGCGCAGATGGTAGTAGTCACTCATTACTTGCTCAAGTTCACGCTCACGCAATTGGCCGTGGGCAATACCCACCCGAGCCTCAGGAATAAGTGCCTCAATATCACGCGCTGCTTTTTCAATGGTTTTAACTTCGTTATGCAGAAAATACACTTGCCCGCCACGTAAAATTTCACGTAGAACAGCTTCTTTGACCAAGTGCTCATCGCGTTGACGCACAAATGTTTTAACAGACAAACGCCTGGCTGGCGGTGTAGCAATAATGGATAAATCCCGAATACCGTGCATAGCCATATTCAGCGTTCGAGGAATGGGCGTGGCAGTCATTGTTAAAATATCAACTTCACTGCGCAGTGACTTTATCGCTTCTTTTTGGCGTACACCAAAGCGATGTTCTTCATCAATAATTAATAGACCCAGTGCTTTAAATTTAATATCACTACTTAGTAGTTTATGAGTACCTATAATAATATCGACATGACCCGAAGCCATTTTATCGATTACCGCTTGGGTATCTTTGCTTTGTTTAAAACGTGATATCACCTCAACATTTACTGGCCAGTCGGCAAAGCGGTCTTTAAAATTTTCATAGTGCTGCTGCGCTAGTAAAGTAGTTGGTACAAGAATCGCAACTTGCTTGCTCGCCTGTGTCGCGATAAATGCAGCTCGCATTGCCACTTCTGTTTTACCAAAACCTACATCACCACAAACGAGACGATCCATTGATTTAGGTGATAGCATATCTGCACGCACAGCGGTAATCGCTGCGTGTTGGTCGGGTGTTTCTTCAAAGGGGAAAGTCGCCACAAAACGCTGATAGTCTGTATCGATACGCGGAAAAGCAAAACCGCCTCGCGCTTGTCGGCGCGCATAGATATCAAGCAGTTCAGCTGCCACATCGCGTACTTGCTCTGCGGCTTTATTTTTCGCTTTTTGCCATTGCTCGCTACCTAGCTTATGCAGGGGCGCCATAGATTCCTCAGCCCCGGTATAGCGGCTAATTAAATGTAAATGCGTTACCGGTACATACAGCTTTGCCTCGTTACTATACTCTAAGGTTAAAAATTCATTATCTTGATTGTCGACAGTGATGGTCTCTAAACCGCGATAGCGCCCAACACCGTGATCGATATGTACAACCGGGGCACCGACTTTCAGCTCGGTAAGGTTTTTAATAATTTGATCGCTGTTATCACTAGTGGCTTTGCGACGACGGCGTTGTTGCACTTGCTGGCCAAATAACTGAGCCTCGGTAATAATCACCAGCGCTGGCTCACTCAGCGATAGCCCTTGATCGATAGGCGTCTCTACAATCGCTATTTGAGCATCGCTAGTAACAAAACTGTTCCAGCTATCGACAGAAGCCGGATCAATACCCAATGGCTGTAGTAGCTCTAATAAAGCCTCGCGCCTGCCTGCGGATTCAGCACAAAAAAGTACACGGTGCTGAGTCTCAATAATAAATTGCTCAAGAGATGCAAAAGGGTTCTGCGCTTTAGCATCAATAATAAAATTAGGCGGTGTTTGTGTCGTAAAGGCAATGTGGCCGTCGGTGGCACTAGGTGGCAATATATGGCATCGATTAAATGCTTTCATCTGCGCAAATAATGCTGCGCTATCAAGAAATAATTCGGTGGGTTTAAGAATGGGGCGCTGAATATCGCCACATCGGCTTTGGTAGCGCTCATCAATTTCCTGCCAGTAGTGTTCAGCCAGTTCATCAAGGCTTACTTTATCACCATCAAAGGTAAACACGCTGGTGTTTTCAGGCAAATAATCAAATAAAGAGGCGCACTGTTCAAAAAATAAAGGTAAATAATATTCGATACCCGCAGGGGCAATACCGTCACTGACATCTTGATAAAGTGGGCAGTTGCGGTGATCGACATCAAAGCGCTGATGCCACTGCTGACGAAATTGACCAATACCGTGGCCATCTAACGGGAATTCTTTTGCCGGCAGTAAACGAATGCCATCGGCCTGCTCAATTGTGCGTTGGGTTTCTGGGTCAAACGTGCGCAGAGTCTCGATAGTATCATCGAATAAGTCGATACGATAAGGCAGCTCACTGCCCATTGGATAAATATCCATAAGCGAGCCACGAATAGCGAACTCCCCATGCTCATACACAGTATCCATGCATCGGTAACCTGCCTGCTCTAATTTCTGGCGCATTGCGTGTGCATCAAATGCATCGTTTTTATTAATCACCAAACTGTGGTGGTGCAAATAATCGACCGGAGGCAAACGATGCATCAGTGTTGTTACCGGCACAATGACAATACCACGCTTCATGGTCGTCAAATGGTATAACGCCTCTAGGCGAGCAGAAATAATATCTTCATGAGGTGAAAAGTGATCATAAGGGAGGGTTTCCCAATCAGTAAAGTGCCGCAGCGATACATCACTATCACCAATAAAAAAAGACAGAGCGCTGTGCAAATTATGAGCACTGGCAGTATCGGCGGTAATAACCAGTAATGGGCCTGAAGAGGCTTTAGCTGATTCTGCAATCGCTAAAGCAGATGCACTGCCATGCAAACCACCCCAGAGTTGTTTATTGCCACTACGACTGATATCAGGTGGGGTGATAGGGGAGAAAACTGCCATGAAAAACGTCTCAATCGATATTTAGCAAAAGACCATCAAACACTTATCATTAATCCATACGCGGCTAATACAACCAGCAATCCAGTATCTGGCGCCTATTTAATAGTTAAATAGTTAAATAGTTAATAGCCCCGTTTTAATAGCCTCGTTAATCGGTTATTGACTACCGGCAAAGCTCATTAAATAAACCAGGTTAGCATTTGAGATTACATAAAGCGCTATTGTAGCCGAGCCAATCATGATAGTCTCGCTTTCTAAAGGCAACCTACGATATTGTTCACATTGATCATTTAAGTATGAAGTTATTTTTACGGATTAGTATAGGCCTCGTATTCGTTATACTCAGCGGCTGCGGCAGCTCATTCAATATTAAGCAATTGGCGAAGGGCGATATTGATTTTGTGGCTGACCGACACAGGGAAATTTTAGAGGAGCACACCTACACGCTGCTAGAAAAGCTCTATCGTCGCAATCCTAAAGAGTTACACAAAACACCAGGGGCGACCATTGATAGCCAGCGTCAACGCCTGGCAAGCATGCTGGTTGAAAATCAGCCATTACTGATTGATGAGCTTGAGGGTGTCGCACTGCTGGCAAAAGCGTTTGAAGTGAATAACAGTAACCGCCACGAAGATCGTGTTTTCTTATTGGTCGGCGGGCTGCTTAGCATGCTTCACAAAAGTTACAGCTATCGAAATTCTTTCTATTTGTTCGATAATCTTGACCAACAAAAACTGTACCATTGTGCACGCAATATAGAGGTACTCGCTTGGCGGTTACGTATCAGTCTGGACACCAACGGACAGCCGCTACTACTCTCAAACGGGCTATCGGCAGGGGCTATCAATCTTAGCTTTGAGCGATTATTAGGCAAAATGATTGCCCTACAAGATATGATGGCACAAGTGACTGCCGACAGCAGTCGTCGTACGATTAATAAGGTCGCCCATAGCGTTGCCAGTATTGTGTTTATCCCGCTGTAAAACGAAAAATGCTTTTTAAGACTGTTGCTGCATAAGCAGCCCAATATAGCCGCTGAGCGTCAATGACTACAAATAGCTATTAAATCGGCTTTAATTAACGCATTTCAAACGTGAAATAGGTAGTTTTATCATTCTTTAGTCGGTTATCATAAGACGATGCTTGCGCTAATGTGGCCTAATCACGATAATACGCACCGTTTTAGCATGACTGACTACTTAGCATGACTACGAACAATCGTGCAATGTGAGCAGCCCCTGTGCAATCAATTGCTTGCAAACAGGCATCACTAGATCAACAGATGATACTACGGTATTAACCCTTCAACTGATATACAAAGGTAACTAACGGTGAATCGACCCAAGCCGGATGATTATTTCAAAGACTGGAAAGAACGTGAAGCGCTATCAGAAGCTATGATCCCTCTGATAGGAAAACTAAACCGCGAACGCAACGTCAAGCTTTACCTGTACGGCAGAGCGCTGGTAAACCGCTCGGTCATTGATATTATGAAACACCACCGCGCCGTTCGCCAAGTTGAAGAAAACGAGCTATCAGAATACGAAAGTCACCCTGTAATTCAGGCCTTGAGCGAGCTAGAGCTCGGCCCATGCAATATTGACCTTGGTAAACTCACAGTTAAGTATATGGAAGAGGGCAACGGTCAGGATGTTAAAGACTGGGTCAGCCAGGAGCTAGGCTTGATTGGACGCGGTGTTAAGCCACTGGATGAGTCGAAAGATGTTGTTCTTTATGGCTTTGGTCGTATTGGCCGCTTGATCACTCGCCTATTGATAGAAAAAGTAGGCGGTGGCGACATGCTGCGCCTGAAGGCAATTGTTGTACGTAAAGGTAAGAGCCCTAACGACCTTGTGAAACGTGCAAGCTTACTGCGCCGGGATTCTGTTCACGGCAGTTTTAAAGGCACCATTCGCGTCGACGAAGAAAACAACACACTGGTGTGCAACGGCAATGAAATTCGCATCATCTACGCCAACTCGCCCACAGAGATCGACTACACCGAATACGGTATTAACAACGCCATTATGGTTGATAGTACAGGGGTGTGGCGCGACGAGAAAGGCTTGTCTCAACACGTTGAGTGCAACGGCATCGAAAAAGTGCTACTGACAGCACCGGGCAAAGGCGACCTTAAAAATGTGGTTTACGGTATTAATAACCATGTTATTACTAATGATGACAAAATCATCTCAGCGGCATCGTGCACCACTAATGCAATTACACCGGTATTAAAAGCATTGATGGATAAGTTTGGCATTAACCGTGGGCATGTAGAGACAGTTCACTCATACACCAATGATCAAAATTTAATCGACAACTACCACAGCGGTGATCGGCGCGGACGCAGTGCCGCACTCAACATGGTATTAACCGAAACAGGGGCAGCCAAGGCCGTTCAGAAAGCAATCCCTGAGCTGGCTGGCAAGCTAACAGGAAATTCTATTCGCGTGCCAACACCGAATGTATCGATGGCGATCTTAAACTTGCAACTGGGACAAGCGACCTCTGTTGACGAGCTGAACGATTATATGCGCAGCGTTGCCTTGCACTCGCCACTGCAACAGCAAATTGACTACACCAATTCACCCGAAGTCGTCTCTACTGACTTTGTTGGCTCTCGCCATGCCTGTATTTTTGACAGCAAGGCCACTATCGTTGATGAAGATAGTTGCGTGCTTTACTGTTGGTATGACAACGAGTTTGGCTACAGCTGCCAAGTTGTTCGCTGTTTAGAACAAATGGCAGGGGTGAAATACGAAGTATACCCTAAGGCATAGTCGTAAATTAGCCACACCTGACTCACCATTAATTGGTGGGTAAGCGTGCCAATAAATGTTTCCGCTGTAGCAATGCCATAACAGCAATCAAAACGCTCGCGCAAATAGAAAATGCGCGCGAGTGTTTTGATCAGCTTTTGCACAACTTGTCATACCATTGTCTAAGCGCCTGAGTTTTCAGGATTTTTTAACCATAAAAGTTTCTTTTTTTACTGGAAAGCAGGCCCCTAGACCCTTATAATTGCGCGGCATTACTAGCAACCATGCTTTTTCTGTGTAATTAGCTACACTATCAAAGGGAACGAATACTCGGGAGTAGGTAAGTAGGTTCTACTTGTTTTCTCAACGTTAGTTTTACTATATCGCAGTCCCTTTTTTCAACGAACTTAAGCTCGATACAAAGGGTTTTTGTGTTTCCAACCAAAATTAGGCTAGAGACGAATGATCAAAATCAATCGAGGATTGGATTTACCAATATCCGGAAATCCCGAACAAGTGATTACTGACGGCCCAGCAATCCGCACTGTCGCTGTCGTTGGCCCCGACTATCACGGTATGAAGCCGACGATGTTCATTAAAGAAGGGGACGTTGTTAAACTTGGACAGTTACTGTTTTCGGATAAAAAAACCGAAGGGGTTACCTACACTGCTCCTGCTGCCGGTACCGTTATTGCCATCAACCGCGGCGCCAAACGCGTGTTGCAATCAGTGGTTATTGAAATCAATGGTAATGATGCTGAGGCATTTACTAAATATTCTATTGATGAGCTTGCAGGTCTTAGCCGAGAGCAAGTGGTTGAAAACCTGACTCGCTCAGGACAATGGACGTCACTACGCACACGTCCATATAGTAAAGTACCCGCACCGACAACAACCCCCAATTCTATTTTTGTTACCGCCATCGACACCAACCCACTTGCCGCAGACCCTGCCATTATTATTGCAGAACAACCTGAGGCATTTAACCAGGGTTTGACTGTGCTAACAAAGCTAACCGATGGCAATGTATTTGTTTGCAACGCGCAAAATGCCAATATAAAAACCCCCAACAATGCCAAGATTCGCTCAGAAGTATTTGGCGGTCTACACCCTGCGGGTAATGCAGGTACACATATCCATCACCTTGATCCTGTCAGCCCCCATAAAGTTGTCTGGACTATAGGCTATCAAGATGTGATTGCGATCGGTAAGCTGTTTACAACGGGGCAACTATATACACAGCGCGTTGTTGCATTAGCGGGCCCTCAAGTGAATAAACCTCGCCTGCTACGCACCCGAGTAGGTGCAAGCTTAGAAGAATTGACCGCTGGTGATTTAAAAGCAGCAAACAATCGTGTTATTTCAGGCTCAGTTTTTGGTGGTCGAGCAACAAAAGGGCCCACCGCTTATTTGGGTCGCTACCACACACAGGTGTCTGTACTGCTAGAAGGTGATGACAGGCCGTTTCTTCACTATTTGCGCGCAGGCGTCGATGCATTTTCAACATTAGGCATTTATGTATCGAGCTTGTTTAAAGATAAGCAATATGAATTCACTACATCAACTAACGGTAGTGAACGCGCAATGGTACCTATTGGTAACTATGAGCGCATTATGCCGCTGGATATTCTGCCCACACAATTACTGCGATCATTAATTGTTGGCGATACTGAAATGGCACAAAAGCTAGGTTGCCTAGAATTAGACGAAGAAGACTTGGCGCTATGTACGTATGTCTGTGCTGGCAAATATGAATATGGTCCTATATTGCGGGACAATCTAACACGCATCGAGAAGGAGGGGTAAACCAATGGGCTTACGAACCATGTTAGACAGTGTCGAGCCTCACTTTCATAAAGGCGGAAAGTATGAAAGCTGGTATGCACTTTACGAAGCAGTTGATACTATTTTTTATCGCCCCAGTGATGTCACCAAAACGACTGCTCATGTTCGCGATGGTATCGATTTAAAACGCATGATGATTACCGTTTGGATGTGTACATTTCCAGCCATGTTTTTTGGTATGTACAATCTGGGTTTTCAAGCCAACACTATTATGGCCGATCTGGGTATAGCCGCTGTAGAAGGCTGGAGAGGGGGCTTAATTGAACTCTTTGCAGGCTACAACCCGGCGAGTATCTGGGACAATATGTGGCATGGTGCTGCCTACTTCTTACCTATTTATGCCACCGTATTTGTTGTCGGTGGTTTCTGGGAAGTATTATTTGCCATGAAACGTGGCCATGAAGTTAACGAAGGCTTCTTCGTTACCTCTATACTGTTTGCCCTTATCTGCCCACCGAGCTTACCGCTATGGCAGGCCGCTATTGGTATCAGTTTTGGCGTTGTGATTGGTAAAGAAGTGTTTGGCGGTACCGGTAAAAACTTCTTAAACCCCGCACTCACTGGCCGTGCCTTTTTATTCTTTGCCTACCCTGCATTTATGTCTGGTGATACCGTTTGGACTGCCGTCGATGGTTATACCGGTGCAACCGCATTGTCTCATGCCGCATCTGGTGGTGTAGAGGCTCTCAATGCTCAAATCGGTTTAATGAATGCCTTTTTAGGTAATATGCAGGGCTCTATCGGTGAGGTGTCAACATTAATGATCTTTATCGGTGGTGCAGTATTACTGCTCACTAAAATTGCATCATGGCGTATCATGGCCGGCGTTATGCTGGGTCTATTTCTCACCTCAACGCTCTTTAACATGATTGGTTCTGATACTAATCCAATGTTCAGTGTGCCTTGGTATTGGCATATGGTCGTTGGTGGTTTTGCATTTGGTATGGTCTTTATGGCAACAGACCCTGTTTCTGCATCAATGACCAATGCAGGTAAATGGTGGTTTGGTGGTCTGATTGGCGTAATGGTGGTACTGATCAGGGTTGTCAACCCGGCCTTCCCCGAAGGGATGATGCTCGCCATTTTGTTTGCCAACTTGTTTTCACCTTTAATCGACCACTTTGTGGTTCAGGCAAATATCAAGCGGAGGTTAGCTCGTGGCTAGTAACGATACTATTCAAAAGACGCTCACAGTGGCTTTAGCACTGTGTGTCGTTTGTTCTGTCATCGTATCGACAGCATCGGTGATGTTAAAACCTGCACAAGTTGCTAATAAATCTCTTGATTTCAAACGCAACATTTTAGCAGCAGCAGGGCTTCAAGAAGAGGGCAAGTCAGTTGAAGAACTCTTCGGGCAAATCACAACCAAAATTATCGATCTTGAAACGGGCAAGTTTACCGATGCCGTTGATGTCGATAAGTATGACCAACGTAAAGCGGGAAAAGACCCCCAACTTTCAGATAAGCTCAGCAGCAGTGACGATATCGCTAAAATTTCTCGCCGAGAAAAATACTCCAAGGTGTATTTGGTAGAAGATAGTGAAGGCGTTAAAAAAGTTATATTACCTATTAAAGGATATGGCTTATGGTCAACCTTGTACGGTTTTATGGCACTGGATGCCGACTTGAATACCGTCGTTGGCTTAGGCTTTTATGAGCACGGCGAAACCCCCGGGCTTGGCGGCGAAGTTGATAATCCTAAGTGGAAAGCACTGTGGCCAGGTAAGAAAGTCTACGACGGTGATAACCTAAGCTTAAGTGTCGTTAAAGGCGCTGTTGATAGTAAAGCACCCGGTAGTGAATATCAGGTCGATGGTTTGTCAGGTGCTACCTTAACAACACGCGGCATTGATAACCTCGTTAAGTTTTGGATGGGTAACATGGGCTACGCTAAATTTTTAAACAACCTTAAGCGTGGGGAGGCTTAATTATGTCGGTTAAAGAATCCTTATTTAAACCAATTCTTTCAGATAACCCTATTGCTTTACAAATCTTGGGTATCTGTTCTGCATTGGCAGTAACCAGTAGCTTAAAAGTCACCTTGGTAATGTGTATTGCGGTGACCCTAGTAACTGGTTTTTCTAATTTCTTTGTCTCGCTGGTGCGTAATTTTGTACCGGGTAGTATTCGCATTATTGCCCAGATGATTATTATTGCCTCACTGGTAATTCTCGTCGATCAGGTACTAAAAGCAGTTGCTTATGATATCAGTAAGCAGCTATCGGTATTTGTTGGGCTTATCATTACCAACTGTATCGTTATGGGACGCGCCGAGGCCTACGCCATGAAGAACCCACCGGTTGAGAGCTTTCTCGATGGTATTGGCAACGGCTTAGGTTATAGCTTTGTACTGATTGTATTGGCCGTTATCCGTGAGTTATTTGGCTCAGGTAAACTATTTGGCTTTGAAATACTACCGCTAGTCACTGACGGTGGCTGGTATGTCTCTAACGGTATGTTGCTATTGCCACCAAGTGCATTCTTTTTAATTGGCCTGTTCATTTGGGTGCTGCGTTCATTTAAGAAAGAACAAGTTGAACGAGATGAATTCAAAATGGCCCCTAACACTGTTGCAAAGGAGGCCCACTAAATGGAAGAATTTATTAGTTTATTCGTTCGCGCCATCTTTATTGAAAATATGGCACTGTCGTTCTTCTTGGGAATGTGCACCTTCTTAGCTGTTTCCAAAAAAGTTGAAGCGGCGATAGGACTTGGCGTTGCGGTGATTGTAGTTCTCACCATCACAGTGCCTATTAATAACCTTCTATACACCTACCTGCTTGCTGATGGGGCACTTGCCTGGGCGGGTCTACCTGATATTGATTTAAGCTTTTTGGGTTTAATTACCTATATTGGTGTTATTGCTGCGATTGTACAAATCTTAGAGATGTTTCTCGATAAATATGTACCTGCACTGTATAACGCACTGGGTGTTTTTCTACCCTTGATTACCGTTAACTGTGCCATCATGGGTGCTTCACTGTTTATGGTCCAACGTGACTACAACTTCAGTGAAAGCCTTATTTACGGTGCCGGTGCCGGTACGGGTTGGGCACTAGCAATTACTGCGTTAGCCGGTATTCGTGAAAAAATGAAATACAGTGATGTTCCTGAAGGTCTTCGCGGCCTAGGAATTACCTTTATTACCGTTGGCCTTATGTCCTTAGGTTTTATGTCCTTCGGCGGTATCGATCTATAAACAGCGAGGTAGAATAAACAGATGAATATTGAAATTACTCTCGGTGTTGCCATGTTTACCGGCATTGTGTTGGCGCTGGTATTGGTGATCTTATCGGCCCGAGCAAAACTAGTCAGTACTGGTGATGTCACTATTGATGTCAATGGTGAGAAAAAAATTACTGTTCCAGCCGGTGGTAAATTACTACAAACACTCGCAGAATCAGGTTTATTTTTACCCTCTGCCTGTGGTGGTGGTGGTAGCTGTGCACAGTGTCGTTGTATTGTCGGTGCAGGTGGCGGTGACATTCTTCCAACAGAAGAATCACACTTTACCAAGCGCGAAGCCAATGAAGGTTGGAGACTCTCGTGTCAGGTCGCGGTTAAACAAGACATGGCCGTTGAGGTACCCGAAGATGTGTTTGGGGTTAAACAGTGGGAGTGTACCGTTGAATCAAACCCAAATGTTGCCACCTTTATTAAAGAGCTAACACTCAAGCTGCCTGAAGGTGAAAGTGTTGACTTTCGTGCGGGCGGTTACGTGCAACTGGAGATTCCTCCGCACCACGTTAAATATGCCGACTTTGATATTGAAGAAGAGTACCGTGGCGACTGGGAACATTTCGGTTTCTTTAAATTGGAATCAAAAGTAGATGAGCCCGTGATTCGTGCTTATTCAATGGCAAATTATCCTGAAGAAAAAGGCTTGGTGAAGTTCAATATCCGTATTGCAACACCACCACCTGGATCTCAAGGAATCCCGCCCGGGCAGATGTCATCCTATGTCTTTAATATGAAACCCGGTGATACAGTAACGGTTTATGGACCTTTCGGTGAATTCTTTGCGAAAGATACCGATGCTGAAATGGTCTTTATTGGCGGTGGTGCAGGTATGGCCCCTATGCGTTCACACATATTCGACCAATTAAAGCGCTTAAATTCAGATCGCAAAATCAGCTTTTGGTATGGTGCCCGGTCACTGCGCGAGCTTTTTTATAAAGAAGAGTATGATCAGCTAGCAGCCGATAATGAAAACTTTGACTGGCATATTGCATTGTCTGACCCACAACCAGAAGACAACTGGGAAGGTATGACAGGCTTTATCCACAATGTTCTGCTCGATGAGTACTTGAAAGAGCACCCAGCACCAGAAGATTGTGAATTCTATATGTGTGGTCCGCCCATGATGAATGCGGCCGTGATTAAAATGCTAAAAGATCTTGGTGTTGAAGATGACAATATTATGCTTGATGACTTTGGTGGTTGATTTACCCCACGTCATTAAACATAGACTGAGGCCCTTTAACAGGGCCTCATTTATATACGCTTTATGCTTCTTATGCCTCCCATTTGTGCTTGCAGGCTGCTTATTTGATTCACCACCTCGGGTGATTAAATTGCAAGGGCCAACCATGGGAACACATTACAATGTGACCATTGTAAGCCCCCCGTCTCACATCACCCGCGACCAACTACAACAGACTATTGATAGCGTGCTTAAGCGTGTTAATCAGCAAATGTCTACCTATATTGATGACTCGGAAATCTCACGTTTTAATCAAGCCCCCGTCGGAGAATGGTTTAGCGTATCAGCCGAGACATTACAAGTGGTCAATGCGGCTCAATCACTTTCACAGTTATCAGCCGGTGCTTTTGATATTACTGTAGGGCCATTGATTGAACTGTGGGGGTTTGGTAGAAAAATCACCAGTACACCACCGGCTGATGATGCGATTATGCGTTTACTCGACCGTATTGGCTGGCGTTACTTACTGGTTAATGATGCAACAACTTCACTAAAAAAAGAGCGCCCGATCACGATTAATTTATCTGCCATTGCTAAAGGTTATGGCGTGGATGCCGTAGCGCAACAACTCGATAAGCTCTCTATCGCACACTACCTTGTCGAAGTGGGTGGAGAAATCCGGGTTAAAGGACAAAATGGCAGCTCACAGCCTTGGCGTATTGGTATCGAGACCCCATCGCTTAATCACCAAGGTGCTCAGCGCGCTATTGCACTGGGTGATAGTGCCGTAGCGACCTCAGGCGACTATCGCAACTTTTATGAACACGAAGGGAAGCGCTACTCTCATACGATCGACCCTAAAACAGGCAAGCCCGTCACTCATCAACTGGCATCGGTCACAGTGATTACCGATACCGCAATGATGGCTGATGGCCTAGCGACCCTGTTTAATGTTGTTGGCTACCAGCAAGCGCTTGCCATCGCTGAAAAAAACCAAATCGCCGTTTATTTAATAGGGTATAATGGTGACTCTTACGACATTCACTATTCATCCGCCTTTGCCCCTTATCTCGACCAGGACATAACGCAATGATTACATTACTACTTGCCTTTATCTTACTCTCTCTTGTCATAGCCGGTATGGCTATTGGCGTTATTATGGGAAAAGCCCCCCTCAAAGGTTCCTGTGGCGGTGTTGGTGCCGCACTTGGTGAGAAAGACTATGTGTGTGACTTATGCGGCGGTGACCCGCAAAAGTGCGATGAACAGCAAGAGCAAACACGTAGTACAACAGCAACCAATAAGGCCTTGGCATACGATGCCAGCCAGTCAACAAATAAATAAAAATAACGTATCGCGGGAGAAGTAAGTTTATGGCAGACCACCATTATGATGTTTTAGTCATTGGTTCAGGCCCATCGGGTGAGGGCGCGGCTATGGCAGCGGCTAAAAATGATTTAAGAGTAGGTATTGTTGAAAAACGTACTTGGGTCGGTGGTAACTGTATGCACAAGGGCACTATCCCGTCTAAATCGTTACGCCATGTTGTTCGCCAACTTATTCGCTTTAACAACAGCGATATGTTTCACCAACTTGGCGACACCCGCTCACTTACATTCCCAGATGTCTTGCGCGAGGCTAATCGCGTTATCCCTAAACAAGTCGATGTGCACACCTCGTTCTATATTAAAAACCGCGTTAAACTCCATACCGGCAACGCACAGTTTAAAGATGCCAACACCGTTGAAGTGCTACTGCCCGATCGCCAAGTAGAAACTATTAGCGCAAAGCACATTGTTATTGCAACAGGCTCTAGACCTTACCAGCCAACAGATATCGACTTTAGTCATTCGCGTATTTATGACAGCGATAGCCTGTTGGAAATGTCCCATACACCGCGCAATATTATTATTTATGGTGCCGGTGTGATTGGTTGCGAGTATGCCTCTATCTTTGCAGGCTTAGGTGTTAAAGTTGACCTTATTAATACCCGCGATCGGTTATTGTCTTTTCTCGATGACGAGATTTCCGATGCATTGAGCTACCATTTACGCGAAGGCGGTGTCATGGTCAGGCACTTAGAAGAATACGACTCAGTGGTCGCCGACGAACGCTCTGTCACTATGCATTTAAAATCGGGCAAGCGTTTAAAAGCTGATGCACTATTGTGGTCAAATGGTCGTACCGGTAATACAGATCGCCTACACTTAGATAACGCAGGCTTAGAGCCTGATCACCGGGGTCAGTTAAGTGTTAACAATCAATATCAAACCGCTGTACCTACAATTTTTGCCGCCGGTGATGTCATTGGCTGGCCAAGCCTTGCCAGCGCTTCTTATGATCAGGGCAGGGCAATTGCTGGGGCCATATTGGGCCGAGAAATCGAATTTATTGATGAAGTACCCACCGGCATTTACACACTGCCCGAGATTAGTTCACTAGGTAAAACAGAGCGTGAGCTGACCGATGCAAAAGTGCCTTATGAAGTTGGTAGAGCCTTTTTTAAGAAAACAGCGCGTGCGCAAATTAGTGGCGAAGATGTGGGTATGCTTAAAATCCTATTTCATATCGACACCTTTGAAATTTTAGGTATTCACTGTTTTGGCGCAGAGGCAGCTGAGATTATTCACATCGGCCAAGCCATTATGAAACAGCCCGGTGATGCTAATAATATTAATTATTTTGCCAGAACCACCTTTAACTACCCGACAATGGCAGAGGCCTATCGGGTAGCAGCACTTGCAGGCTTAAATCGCGTTAAGCGTTTTAATACCCCCTAATCGCACTGTCATCGCACACAGCAGGTTCCTGTTATGAATGCTGCTGTGTGATGACTCTCATCTACCTTTGGATTAAAAGAAGTATCTAGCCAGTGGGGGAGGTTCAACTCCCCGGTGTCTTTGCTTGTTATATTTTCTTTCGATATGTTAGCAAAGCTAAGCACATAATAAGTAATGTTAAACTAGACGGCTCTGGAACAGATACTGCCCGAAGAATAATATTATCAGGGATTATGTTTCCAATAGCTCCAGAATGGAGGTCTAATTCTTCCAGAGCCCAAAAAGAGAACGCAAGACCGTTACTCCAAACTCCTGATAAATGACCACCAGAATAACTAAAGTTAGTACCAAATATTGTGATTTCGGAATCATCGCTAACTAAAAGCCAGCTGAGATCTTCTACAAAGGAAATCGAAGTTTTATTATTGTTGTATAATTGCAGCCAAGAGATATCACCGCCATTAATATTAAATATTGAGTCGTCTCTACCATTAAGAAAGGCAACACTTGAACCTATATGTGTTGTAATGGTTGATTGATCATATGCTGTCACAAAACCTTCGTGTCCATATATATCAACCACATCGTTCCCATTAATGACCAAACTATTAGCAGTGGATGCAGTAAAAATAACAAGTAGTAAAACAATCTTTCTTATAACTATCATGTGAATCTCCATTTTCAGTTTAAATATAACGCTTCAAACACCGGATTGGGAAAAAGTAACTGCTTTACCAAATCCGTGTGCTTTGCCTTGTCATACCAGCCCAACTACAAGCTGGCTGAATATTGAATATACCCTAGATAGTTAACGGGGGGAAGGCTGAGATTTGATGGTAATACAACTATTTAAAATTTTTACGTTTAATTACGCGCCAATGGTAAAACCTACCTTATTAAACCAATAAGCTTTTATTTGTGCCCACGGTTAAAATTAATTTTTATTTAATTAAGAAGAAACCTTAGAAAAATTTTGAGGTATGACAATGTGTATAGATGACTGGAGTAATCCGGAAACCATCCAGCAGGCATGTTCTGCGTGCGTACATGATACTTTTATTATGTATTATTAACAGCGTCCCATATTAAAACCCCAGAAACTGTTAGGAATAGAAATTTTTTGTATAACTTTGAAGAAAAATCGAATATCATTTTGATTTCCAATTACTGCATAATATCAACACAGTATGGCGTATTTAAAGTTGATTGAACGAAACAAAAGTAGCTTAAATCGCTCTTGTTCTGTCTATTAATTTTTATATGCTTCCAAGACATTACATGTTTTGTAAGGAAAAATAGTATCGCTGGTAAGAAGCAAAAATCAATAGCTGAGACTAGTTTGAGGTAACTTATAAGCGTTTGACTCAGCACATTAAACCATTAATATTGTTGCTGTCAAATATATCGAAGATGGGCCTAATTTATTAATCTCTCTTTGGTGCAAACACCTAAGTACTCGGTAACCTAATTCACGGCACACTCCCGTTCAACAATCTATTTGACCGCTTCAATTTTAAACTCGTTTTATACCACTTACCACGGCTCATAAACACCTCTGCTTGAGTTACATTTTAACTCTTTTTGATATCTAGCAAGGGCTGTGAACTCCAAGTTAAGCTTTCTGATAACTAAATAAATCGTCATTATTTTCCAAGCTCAATAACTTCTTCTTAACGGGTAAACCACCGGCATAACCAACGAGTTTACCATTAGAACCAATTATTCGATGACAAGGTATTATAATACTGATGC
>Ga0193959_1000190_pt1 | contig 25021 bp, 24 predicted proteins | sample FB_2_MG_FD_140333 | JGI IMG/M metagenome (GOLD analysis project Ga0193959, IMG submission 140333) | Microbial mat bacterial communities from the Broadkill River, Lewes, Delaware, United States - FB_2_MG | ecosystem: Environmental > Aquatic > Freshwater > River > Microbial mats | place: USA... | reverse complement strand
TCTGATCAGATCGAAAGCGAACGGGATCGCTTACTGGCACCTGCTGCGGACAGTGGAAAGAGTATCTTGCTCTACAACGAATCTGCAGATCAATTTTTTTGGGTTGTCCTGGAGTCTATTACCGATTCTGAGGAAAAAGAGCCAGTTAATGGTTATCTGATCATGATTAAATTGATGGACGCCGAATTTATGGAACAGATGAGTGCGATCTTTGGTGCTCCGATCAAAATCATTTCTTCACATAGCGTTGGCTGTGATGGCTGTGATGAATTGTGTAAAAATACCGCATTTTGCCAACGGATCGACTTTCTGGATAATAATAAAGCTGCCCTGCTGATTACGTTTAAAGATGATAGCAGGGCCCATCATCTTTTGATTCAATCATTTGTTGTACGCGATTTTAATTTGCAATTGCGAAATATTTTTATCCAGACACTGCTCGCTTTGATCTTTATCGGTGGTGTGATCGTCGTCGCCATTGTCATGTTGTTGGGGCGATTCGTCTTGTCACCAATCGGCAAGGCTGCTTCAGACTTTACGCGTTGTGCTGAAAACAAGGAGATGACAACCCGGCTTGACGAGACTGGTCCGCGTGAAATCAAGCAGATGGCAATATCTGCCAATGTTATGTTGGATAAAATTCAAAGTCTGAATGAGCAGCTTCAGTCTATGGCTCGGACAGACGAATTAACGGGCATTTCGAATAAACGTCATTTTTATGAGTTGTATGACAAAAATTTTTCCCGAGCAAGACGGAAAGAGACCTCTCTTGGTATTCTCATGATCGATGTCGATCATTTCAAACAATACAATGACCTGTATGGGCACCTGGCTGGAGATGAATGCTTGAGTGTTGTCGCTGGGGTTCTCAGGAAAACAGTGGGTCGGACTAACGATATCGTTGCCAGGTTTGGTGGTGAAGAGTTCATCGTGGTGCTTGATGATGTTTCGGTCTCTGGGCTAAAGGGGGTTTGTCATAATTTTTTAAATGCTCTTGAAAAGGCAGCTATCAAGCATGAGCGGTCTTCCGTTTCTTCGATAGTTACCTGTAGTATCGGTGCAATATCATTGATTCCACCACGTTCTCTTGAGTCGAGAGATCTTCTGAGTCAGGTTGATCAACTTCTCTATCGAGCTAAAAAGAATGGCCGGAACAGGATTGAACTGGAAGCTCGTTCCTAGGCGCCTCTGGTCAAAAAACTTAAAGAGCGACTGACTTCAGAGGAACACCAACGATGGCAGCGTGGCCCCAGATGATCATGCCGTAATGCAATGCGAGGCCAAGAAAGACAGCAATCACATCGTTGAACCTTGAAGCCGGTGCTCCAGGGAGCGGACGTTGGCTTCTACCGCAGAGGGAATAGAGATCAATGATTGCCCAGGTGAGGCAGGTGCCAAACAGCAATAAGCCTGTTAATTGACCATTGATGAGCAGATGGGATGCAGACCAGAGAATGGTCGCCAGTAGCATGGGATGCTTGACTGTTGTTGCAATGCGTCCGCGGATGTAGGCTGCCAACAATAACGGGAAAACCGGTAGTTGCAAGGTCATGGCGACATGTTTCAACCATGGCGCAGGTTGATACAGAGTCAATGCGTTCTGATGAGCGGCAGCGTAACCCCGGATCATCAGGTATAAGCCGATGACCGATATGAATGCGTAAATGCCTTTCCAGGCGATCAGGCCGATTTTGTCGACCATAGAATCGCGCCAAGGGTCACTTATGATTGAAACCGTGTGTATGCCGAAGAATAAAATCAGACCAACAATCAACCAACCCATTTTTCGTTCCTTTTCCTGATCATTGTGATATCAGCATGGCATGTAGCTCTGCCACCGTCTGAAGAATCAGATCCATACTTTTTGTCAGCCGATGGTCATCATCAACGGCGATGAGGCGGTCTCCAAAAACTTGACTGACTTCAAATGGGACAACATCATCTTGAGTCCCGTGAATGACCCGTGTTGGTGGCAGTTGGTTGTAGTCGAGGTGCTGTGCCGCAGGATGGTGAATGGCTGGCGCACAGAGAACCATCCCCGCAACCTTGTCTGCTTCCGCCTGCTGAAGTAATAACGCCATCAATCCTCCCATACTGGATCCGATGACAAGTAGCGGACTCGATTCCTGTGCTAAGTCCCGGCGAATAATTTTCAGTCTTTCCTGTTCATCGAATATGCCACTACAATCTGGTGCTAATATGTGACCAAACTGCTTTTTTAATGCCTGATATTTACTTCCATGCGGCCCAGATTCCAGACCGTGAAGAAAAACGATTTTCATACATGCCCTCCATGCTTAAATATGTGGCTGAAGCTTAACATATTTTGCCTACGTGTTCTTCCTGGCGTACCGATCATTGATAAAAATAACAAAAATAGTCTTATATAAAACTCAACATTGTGTATACTTCAGTTTGTCTCACCACTATATATTGTGTTTAGTCGTCAAGGAGTTATTATTTATGGCCAAGCGTTACCGCGTCATTAAACGGGATGGGGAGTCGGCTCCCCTTGAAATAGCAAAGATCAGAAAGGTCATCCAATGGGCGGCTGAAGGGTTGGATATCAATCCGATCGAATTGGAATCGAACTTGGAAATTCACTTTCGAAACAATATGACGACAGGAGAAATCCATGAGACCGTCATCGAAACCTCTTTGCGGTTAACCTCTGTTGAGGAGCCTGACTGGCGCATTCTGGCTGCACGCTTGAAGCTGGTCGATTTTTACAAGCGGGTTCATGCCGCTCGGGGTATCCCATACGAATACCGTTATCCGAGCTATTGCCAGACGGTTAAGGATTTTGTCACCAAGGGAGTTTATTCAGCTGTTCTGTTGGAAAAATATTCTGAGAAGGAACTACTCAAGGCTGGCCAGTTTTTACGCCAGGAATATGATTATGACTTTGATTATGCCGGAATCAGCCTACTGATCAAGCGCTATATGCTGGAATACAATAACCAAGTGATCGAGATGCCGCAGGAGGCATTGTTGACCATTGCTCTGCTGATTGAGCAGAACCAACCTAATGATGTCCGCCTGTTGCGAGTGCGGGATACCTATACCATGCTGGCGATGCGTAAAATCTCTTTGGCAACACCGATTTTGATCAATCTGCGTAAGCCGAATGGAAATTTGTCGAGTTGTTTCATCACGGCCTTTGACGATGACACCAACAGCATTTTCCATACCTTCGAACAGGTTGGTCAGATCAGTTCTGGTGGTGGAGGTGTTGGAGTCAGTATCAGCCGTATCCGCTCTCAGGGGGCAAAGATCCGTAATTCCCTTGGTCGTGCTGGAGGCGTGGTGCCGAATATCCGCGTTGTCAATGACATTGCTCTCTACTTTAACCAAGGCGGGAAAAGGGCTGGGGCGGTGACTGTGGCTCTCGATAGTTGGCACCTCGACATGGAGGATTTTCTTGAAATCCAGACAGAAAATGGTGATCAGCGGCGTAAAGCTTATGACATTTTCCCTCAGGTGGTTGTGACTGATCGTTTTATGCGCGCCGTTGAAAATGGGGAGGACTGGTATCTGCTTGACCCGCATGAAATCCGCTCCAAATATCAGTATGAACTGGCTGAACTTTGGGGAGATGAATTCGAACAAGCTCTTGACCATCTTTACCGGGAGATTAAAGCTGGACATATTGAGCTGTTTGAAAAGGTTAACGCCAAGGATCTGTATAAAGAAATCATGAAAGTCCAGATTGAGACTGGTATGCCTTATGTCTCATTCAAAGATACGATCAACCGAGCTAATCCGAACAAACATATTGGTATGATTCCATGCACGAATCTCTGTGTTGAATCCTATTCTGTCGTCAAGCCAACGAAAATTGGTCCGCAACGATTTGAAAATGACAGTATCAGTCGCGATGTTGAACCGGGACTTGTTCATACCTGCAATCTGGTTTCGATCAATCTTGCCAATCTGGAAGATGATGAGATGGAAAGGGTGTGTGAAACTTCTGTGCGAATTCTGGATAACTGCATTGATATCACCGATGTTCCTGTGGCTGAAGGGCAGCGTCATAATGAACTGCTGCGGACCATCGGTGTTGGTTTGATGGGGCTGGCAGATTATCTGGCGAGACGGGACATCCCTTATGTCGGGGCTCAGGATGCTGTTGATAAAATGGCAGAATCATTTGCTTATCACTGTGCCTCTGCCAGCTGTCACTTGGCGGAAGAACGTGGCCGTTATCCTCTCTTTGAGGGCAGTGATTGGTCGAATGGTCTGATCTTAAGTCACGAGCGAAGCTGGTTTGCTGAAAATTCGACCCTTGATTGGGATCGCCTCTTTGACCGGATTAGCGAGCATGGCATCCGCAATAGTCATATCACTGCGATTGCTCCAAATACCAGTAGTTCCATTGTTCAGGGGTGTACGGCGAGTGTCCTGCCGATTTTCAGCAAGTATTATATTGATAATAACAGCAATGGAACCGTGCCGATTGTGCCACCTTTCATCAAGGACAAGCTGTGGCACTATCAGGAGTCTAAACATATCGACCAGAAGATCGTTGTCGATATCGTTTCGCGTTTGCAGAGGTATGTCGATACCGGAATTTCGATGGAATTGCTGTTCAACCTGAATAAAAATATTACGGCCAAAGATATCTATGATACGCACATGGATGCTTGGAAGAAAGGCTGCAAGGCGATCTACTATACCCGTAGTATTCAGAAAAACAGCAATATTGCTTCTAAAAAGGACGAATGTATTTCTTGTGCTGGGTAGTATTTTTATGTTGTGCCGCAGGACTTTGAGCCAGTGAAGTGGTGATTGTTTCTCTCCTCTCCCTTTGGGAGAAATGTCACTTTTTGATCTGCAGTAATAATGTCTCCATAAGTGAATAACTGATTCTTAGAGGAGTAGCGATATGGAACCGAAAAAACTGTTTAATCCGGAAGGGGATGATTCCCTTGAAACCCGACGTATTATTGGTGGTAACAGCACGAATATTTTTAATTTGAATAACGTTCGCTATCAATGGGCAAACAAACTCTATCGCAACATGATGGCGAACTTCTGGATTCCTGAAAAGACAGATCTTTCAAGTGATATTGAGCCTTATAAACATCTGACGGTTGAAGAGCGCCAAGCCTATGATGGGATTTTGTCATTTCTGATCTTTCTCGATAGTATCCAGACCAATAATCTGTCGAATATTAACGATTATATCACTGCCCCCGAAGTTAATTTACTGCTGGCGATTCAGCAATATCAGGAGGCGATTCACAGTCAGAGTTATCAATATGTGGTTGAGTCAATTATCCCAACAGAACGCCGCAATGGGATCTATGACAAATGGCGCACTGACAAGGTTCTGTTTGAGCGCAACCGATATATTGCTCAGATATACCAGGATTTTATCGATGAACCTTCTGAAACGCGCTTTTATCGTGTCTTGATCGCTAACTATCTGCTTGAAGGACTCTACTTTTATAATGGCTTTAATTTCTTCTACAATTTGGCCAGCCGCCATCTGATGATGGGAACCTCAGAGGTCATCCGTTACATCAACCGTGATGAATTGACTCATTGTGTCATGTTTGAATTTATCGTCCGTGAAATTAGAGAGCTTGATGCAACTTTCTTCCCCGTTGATGAGGTTGAAGAGATGTTCCGTTTGGCCGTTGATCAGGAAATTTCGTGGACGAATCATATTATTGGTGATGGTATTTTAGGTGTCAGCGAAGAAACAACAGAGATGTACACCAAGTGGTTGGCTAATGAGCGCTGGAATAAGCTCGGTTTCGGTGGGAAATTGTATGATGGCTTTGATAAAAACCCCTATAAACATCTAGAAAAATTGGCTGATACCGAAGGGGAGGGAGATGTCAAAAGTAACTTCTTTGAAGCAACGGTCTCCGCTTATAATCAATCTTCCGTTTTGGACGGATGGGACGACTTTTAACTGTTCGTGCTCACCGATTCTTTCTGTTGAAGGATCGGTGAGCTGCCTGTTCCCTTCTTTCAGTATTCACTAGAGTTTCTGAGATGACTTGTCTGCGTCGCTGTTTCGGCGATCGTGCATGCATCGCTTGCTGATTCGTCTGTGATCAGCGGGAAAAATAACTTAAAAGTTGTCCCTTCTCCAATGCAACTCTCAACGCTGATTGATCCATCGTGGCTCTGGACGATGCCATGGATAATCGCAAGGCCCATACCTGTTCCCTGTCCCTGCTCTTTTGTTGTGAAGAATGGTTCAAAAATACGAGGTATGGTTTCTGGTGGTATTCCTGTGCCGTTATCAGAAACTGTCAGTTGGGCATAGCTTCCTGGTCTGAGGTTTGGGTGCTTTGCTGCTGTTATAGCGTCAATATCTGTAGGGAATAATTTGATATTGATCTCTCCATCTTGTTGTGGCAAAGAGTGAACGGCATTCATGCAGAGGTTTATGACGACCTGATGAATTTGTGTCGAATCGGCCATGACGGCCCCTGTTTTTATATCAATATCGAGATTGAGCGCGATTGTTGCCGGAATCGACTTTCTTATAAATATGCACGCCTCTTCGAGAACGGTATGGATATTAACTGGGAGGTGACACTGCTCTTCCTTTCTGCTGAACATGAGAATCTGTTTGACAAGGTCTCTCGCCCGTATGGTTGCTTCAAGAACATAGTTAAGGTTTTTTTTACTCTTGCTGTCGATCTCTGGATTCAGCAGAGTTAGTTCTGTATAGCCGAGGATGCCTGAAAGAATATTATTGAAATCATGCGCAATTCCACCAGCCAAAGTCCCGATTGCTTCCATTTTTTGTGATTGACGGAGCTGCTCTTGAACGGCTTTTATTGAGGTAATATCTCTGTTGCTGATTCTTTTTCCCCGATACTCACCGTTTGGAGCAAATACCGATTGGCATGTGTGTTCAATCCATTTTATCGATCCATCTTTGGCAATAATCCGATGTTTCAGGGATTCACATCGATCTTCTGGATGGTTGATGTGCTTTTGCCACATGGCTTTGTCTTCATCAAAGATGATTTGGTGAAACAGGCGACTATCCTCCATAAACTCTTCTGCACAATACCCTGTGATTCGCTCGCAGGAGGGTGAGACATATTTCATTGTGAAATCGGGTAAAATCCAGAGTTCCCAATCGTAGGTGTAATTTGCGACCGTGCGGTATGCGTGTTCACTCTCTCGCAATTCAGCTGTTCTTCTTTTGATCAGCAGGTTTAACGATACGATCCACAAGCTGCTCAGGAGCAGAAGCCCCAAGGTACTGGCGATGACATAGATAAGCCAACGTGGAAAGACTTCTTTCTCAGTAAGGTCAGTCGCTAAATATTTTTGCAAGACTTTGTAATAGTAAGAATTTTTATCCTTTTTCCATGAAGACAGATGTTGGTCCAATTGTTTGAGAACCTCAGTTTGCTGGCCTTTCAGGGCGGCAAAATAGATGGAGAATGGAGAAAATTGAATTGATGTTGAAATCAGTGAGAAATCACCAGCATGTCTTAGTCCATAATGTTGGGATGATACTGCTGCGACGACTTCCCGATTCTGTACCGCCTCGAAGGTCTCCCTATTGGTTGCGTAGTGAATAATCTCAACTGAAATTCCCATATTTTGGGTTGTTTCCAGGAAGTTTTTGCCATTGATGTCGCGTTCAACGATCGCAACCCGTTGTTCGCTCAGATCCTTGAAATTTTCAATTCCGGATCCAGGATAGGTGAAAATTTGTGACCAATTATCGACCACCGATTCATTGGTGTAATCATAAATTAATTCGCGCTCTGGAGTTCTGGCGACAGAGGATAAAAGATCAATACTCCCATCTTCCAGGCGTTCTAAGCATTCCTTCCAGCTGCCTGGAACAAAAATTAATTGCCATTCTTCGGCGCTGGCCATCTCACGAAGGAGGTCAGGATAGATTCCGTTTGCGGTTCCCATCTTATCGGTGAAGTTCAATGGTTCCAGAGGGAAAATCCCGATGCGAAGGGAGTGTTGATCCGTAGCACTTGCGCTGCATGGCACTAGGAAAAGCAAGATAAAAAATAAAATGATTGGACGGGTCGACAACGAAGCAGCCTCCAAAAATGTGGAACAGCAGTGTCAGACGTATGAAATTCAATTCAAATTTGGTGCAAGCAAATTATATCAGATTGAAACTGATGGACAAGGTTGCGGCTCTGTGTCGATCGACTGCCACTATTTTTTTGAGTGGAAGAGGCTCTTGTAATTTTTTTGCGTCAGTCCTTCCATCTTTGTATCTCTCGGGTGAGGATCATTGGTCGCAGATTTTATCTTCAGCCAAAACCTCAAGATCTTCTAGTTCTATTTCAATCGCTCGGGTGCTGATAGCAATTTCCAGCAGTGAACAGAGTAGCGAGAGAACCAGCAGTCCCAAACTGATGGCAAAGATCCATTCGGCCGCGATGATCAGTTTGAGAAAAATCAGGAGCATGGAGAGCGCGCAGAGCAAAAAACTAAGGACGCCTAATCCTTGCATTGCTTTGATCAGAGTGAGTCGGTTTCTCAAGTTGCTTATCTGGCGGATAACCATTTCCGTTTTTGTCTGACGCTGGTTGTGGAGTTGCCGAATCAACTGGGCCAGAACAAGGAAGCGGTTCGTGTAAGCCAGCAACAGTAAGGAAATCGCTGGAAAGAGTAGCGCTGGGGTGGTGAGGTCCATCATAATGTCCACTTCTCCCTGTGTTGTGTGCTGGAATGTCTATTGGTTGTAGAAGAAGCACTATGGCGCTGTCAATTTAAAAGCCTGACAATCAAATTACTTGAATTGCTTGCATTCGATTCGTTTCCAAGTCCAAATTGACTCATTCTCATTTGATAGCGCTGCAAGGCGGAAACAAGCTAAAGAAGCCAGCCCAATCAGGCTCAGAACAAGAATAACGACACCGTTCCAATTCCAATGGAAGTAGAAGTAGCCTCCGAGGGTGCCAGAAATACTAGAGCCGAGATAGTAGGAAAAGAGATAGAGCGATGATGCCTGTGCTCGAGCCTGTTTCGCTAAAAATCCGACCCAGGCAGAGGCAACAGAATGAACTCCGAAAAATCCGATTGTAAAGATGATAATCCCACTGATGACTGTCGGAAGGCTGGCTACAAGTGTAAGGAAAAGTCCACACGCCATAATTGTCAGAGAGAGAACCATGATTCGACTGCGGCAATAGCGGTTAATCAGATTGCCCGTAATGCTTGAACTGCACGCGCCAAAGGCATAGGCCAGAAATATAAGGCCGACCTGTGTTTGACTGAGACTGAACTCAGGGCCGAGCAGCCTGAAAGTGACGTAATTGTACAGGGTGACAAATCCTCCCATACAGGTAAAGGCGATCAGAAACAGGTAAAATAAGCCAGGGTTGCGCAAATGGCTCACCAGTGATTTGGTCAATGGGGCAACACGGAAAGGCTGGCTACAAAAATTACGAGAAACAGGAATAAGAGCTAAAAATAGAATTCCAGCAGTGAGACTGATCAGAGCAATGATGGCGACAGCTGAGCGCCAGGTCATAAAATCGGTCAACCAGGCTGTCAGTATGCGTCCCGTCATTCCACCAAAAGCATTCCCGGCAATATACAGCCCCATGGCACTTCCCAGGGCCCCTGGTTCGAGTTCATCATTCAGGTACGCCATCGCTACTGCTGGAACTCCCGCCAGAACAATCCCCTGCAATAAACGGAGGCTAAGGAGAAGAGTCAGAGATTCACAACCAGCGCTGGCAAAGGCCAGAATTGGGGCGACGATTACTGCGACTCCCATCAGTGCCCGGCGTCCTAAAGCATCAGATAATGATCCAGAAAGGGGGAGAGTGCAGGCAAGTGAAAAGGTTGCACATGACAGTGACAGACTGGCCAATGCTGGCGATATTCCGTATTCATTGACCAGATTTGGAAAGAGTGGCTGAAAATCATAGAGAGTCGCAAAGGTGACGAACCCTGCCAAGAATAGGGCGAGATTGGTTTTATGATAATCCCTGCTGCCTTTAATAACTGCCATATTTCCCATCCTTTGCCCCTATTTATTTTTTTCTGACTCAAAGGTACTTGCCGTATTGATATAAGTAAAATATATTGTTCTTATCAGTGTGATAAGTAGAATATATGGAGGCCCGGGATGGATTTGCGCCAATTGCGTGTTTTTACCGAAGTCGCTCAACTGCACAGTTTTACTCGCGCAGCTGAATCTCTTCATATCGCCCAACCTGCTGTCAGTATTGCGATCCGAAAGCTTGAAAATGAGCTTGAGTTGACTTTGCTGAATCGCCAGGAAAAGGTGGTCACTTTGACCGCAGAAGGTGAGAAACTACTGATCCATGCAAAGCAGCTCTTGGATGGCTGCAAAGCAGCCGAAGAAGAAATGGCCGAGCTGAAAGGACTGAGCCGTGGCGAGGTGCGAGTCGGTATCCCACCGATGATGAGTGCTTTCTTTTTCCCGCGTATCATTATGAGATTTCGTGAGCGCTACCCGAATTTAAAAGTGGTTGTCACAGGTGACGGCGCAGCTAGTATTCAACATCAGATATCCAAAGGTGAAATCGACATGGGGGTGATTGCCGGCCATAAAATTTCTGAGGGGGTGGAGCATCAGCAGTTCTTGAAGGAGGAGATTGTCGCATGTGTTCCTAAAGGCCATCCTTTTGTTAAATTGGGGCGGGTGACCGTCTCTGAATTTTTGCAAGAGTCTTTAATTCTTTATACCCCAGGCTACTATATGCGTGAGTTGATGGATGATCTTCTCAGAGAAACAGATATTCAACCTGAGGTTGTTTTTGAGACCAACCTGTTTTCATTAGTCAGATCAATGATCCACGAAAAAATGGGTGTTTCGACTTTCCTGAAAATGGCGGTCAGTGATGACCCCGATCTTGTCTCTGTTTCCTTTGATCCCCCGCTCTATCTTGATCTTGATATTGCCTGGAAAGCGAACCGTTATCTATCGCAGGCCAATCGAGCTTTTATCGATTTTTTGATTGAGAGTACAAAAGACTGATGACTTGTCGCTGAGATGTTTGCTGAATATGAATGAAAAAAAAGGGGCTGATCGATTAAAATCAGCCCCTTTAGAGTTATGCTGTCTGCTGTGATGGAGGACTAGCGAGCCATGCTGATATCGACCATCAGGTCATCTGCAACCTCTGATAACTCTTCTTCAAGCTGATCAAAGGGAAGTCCCTCGGGAACCTGGATATGGATTGTCATGCTGTAGATTGTTGCTCCACTTTCCGGGGTTGCGCTGGCAGCCGACTCAAGTTCGATGATACTCAGCTGTCGGTCAGCAAGGAACTGGCTGGTTTTATAGACAATCCCGGCTTGATCAAGACCTTCGATATGGAGGGTGCAGGTTTTATAGCTTTTTTGTTCCTGTGATTGCAGTGGCTGCAGAGGACGGATAAATGCCGAAATTCCTTTGTCCAATTCCAGGCGGCGACATTCCTTTGTCAACTGTTCTTCAATCCCTTCTTGAGGGCTCGAAAAAAGCAGGCTGAGGGTAAATTCATCCGCCAGCATCGACATTGTTGTGTCTTCGAGATTACACTCATTTTCAAAAAGTAGACGGGTAACGTCGGCGACAATCCCAGCACGGTCTTTACCAAATGCGGTCATGATGTAGCGGTTGGACATGATGCCCTCCTCTGTAAAGAATTGAGATAAATATTAAAACACAGATTTTACCAATACGAAAGTCTGTGCGCTGTAGACTTAATGACTTTGTTTTCCGGTTAACTCTTCAATATCGATGCGAATGATCAGACTTCCTTTTAAATTATTTTCATCATAATGGCCGGTTGGCCCACCAAAATGCCTCATTAAGACATCATACCCATTTATTTTATCGTCACGATCATCAATGATATGGGCCTTTCCTCGACCAACAAGAGCGCGAAAATTTGTGCTCCACTGGCAGGCTTTTTCTCCATCGATGCGTTCCAGGACTTCACTGATTTCAAAACAGACGTTCGGATTAGTCCGGAGGCAGTCGAGCTTTTTTCCCTTTCGAGCACAGTGAAGATAGATAGAATTCTCTTTATAGCCATAGTTCATGCGGACGACGTAGGGGCGATCTCCATCAATCATGGCCAAACTGAGCTCGCGTCCTTGCTTGAGAATCTCATCAATCAGCACAGGGTTTTCGATTTGTTTTTCTGGACGACGCATATTGCTCTCCTTCAGGTGACTCTATGAGCTTATAGATTTAAGGATTCATCTGGGAAATCAGGTAATCAGAAGATGCTACGCCAAGTTCTTTGAAATTACCAGAGGGATCAATGGTCGTGCTGATTCGTTTCTGTCTAGACTCTATGACGGAACGGCTGGCGAGAAGACAAGCGTCCCCGGCATCTGTTATGCGCAGGGACGATTATCTTAAGCTTGGACATTTTATTTTTGAGCAATAGATTCAACTTCCAGGCCGATTGTGATCGTATCCCCGACAACAACTCCGCCTGCCTCCAGAGCTTTGTTCCAGGTCAGGCCGAATTCCCGGCGGTCAACTTCTCCTGTTGCTGCAAACCCTGCTCGATTATTCCCCCACGGATCTTTAGCTACTCCGGCAAAGCTTCCTTTCAGGGTGATTTCTTTGGTGATCCCTTTGATCGTCAGATCGCCGACAACTGTAATGTTATCACCATTGCCATTGACACTTTTGCTGACAAAAGAGATCTCAGGATATTTCGCAACATCAAAGAAATCAGCACTTCTTAGATGATCATCACGTTTTTTATTACGTGTGTCGATCGATGTGGCATCAATGGTTGCTTGTGCGCTAACCAGTGTTTTGTTGTTTGTGTCGATATCAATTTCGCCCGAAAAATCAGTAAAGTTTCCTCTGACTTTAAAAACCATCAGATGGGCAACGCTGAAGTGAATTTGCGTATGGGGAACATCGATAGTGTAGTTTGCTGCATAGAGGTTAGGGACAATAAAAAGCAATATCGCTAGAAAGGTCAGTAATCGTTTCATCATAAGAACTCTCCCTCGGAGAAAGGTGTTGAAATTAATATATAACTATTTTAGTTATAGTTTGTATTGAATAAAAATATTTATTTCTGATATTCTTTATAGAAATTATCTATGGAGATTGCGTGTGACTCTTGATCAAATGAAGATACTGGTTGCTATTTTTGATACTGGCAGCGTTCTGTCTGCGGCTAAAAAGCTTCATCGCACTCAGCCAACAATCAGCGTTGGTTTGAAAAAACTAGAGGATGAGCTGGGGGTTCAGTTACTTGACCGTAGTTCGTATCGTGCAATGTTAACGTCTGAAGGTCGGCAACTCTGTGAAAAGAGCAGGGTCATTTTGCAGCAGGTCGATGAGTTTAAAACGATGGCCAAGTATCTCTCTCTCGGCCATGAGCCGAAAGTTCATCTGGCCATAGAAGCGAGTTGTCCGATGGATGTTCTCTTAGACATTCTCAAAGCGAGCGAAGCGAAGTATCCGCAGACTGATTTCCATTTGCGGGTAGAAAATATTTGGGGAGCTTTGGATAAGGTGCAGGATGGCGACGTTGATCTGGCCATCAGTCCCTGGCTACACGATCAGAATGGGTTAGAGTCATTACCTCTGACAACAACGCGTTTGTTGACTGTTGCTGCTCCGGGATTCTGTCCAGCAGACTGCCCGCTTGAAATTGATCAGATGAAGCACCTCGTTCAGATTGTGGTGAGTGATAGCGGTTGGCGCGATCATGCTATGTCCTATGGTGTGTTGGATGGAGGGCGTCATTGGATTGTCAGCGATCATCAAACCAAAAAAGAATTGATTGTTGCAGGGATGGGGTGGGGAAAGCTGCAGGAGCATATTGTGAAAAAAGAATTACACGATGGGGTGCTGGTGCCGTTGGAAATTGTCGGTTATTCATATGATGTTTCTTTGGATATCCGTGCAATCCGACGTTTTGGAGAGCCTACAGGACCGGTGGCTCAAGCTCTTTGGAATGATTTGTCAGAAGTTTGTCAAAAACAAAACATATAAGTAATGCGACTCTACCTGAGACCGACGGCTGAGAATAATCGTCCCAGGGCACGGTTGATGGGATGATTTCTTTTGAGGCTTTTAAGTACTGCGGGTTTTCGTAGTCCCAGTTTCTTGAGTTCTTCGATGATCTTGGGGTTCGGGTCGGCCCTCAATCCCTGACGGAATGAATCAATGGCTCGTCCCTTTTCTCCGGCCATCAAAAGAATCCGTCCAAGAATCAGGTAATGGAGTGAATTCCCAGGTTCGCGTTTGATCGATTCTCGGCAAATTTTTGCCGCAGAAGACATCCGTCCCTGTCCTTTTGCCTGACAGTAGGCCAGATAGGTCTTCACCTCTGGGTTTTTCCGCTGTTCAGCGACCTGACCCAGGAAAACCTGTGCTGAATGGATATAACCCTTCTCTGCGGCTTCAATCCCTTTATGGAGTAATTCATCAATCTGGTCTGGACTCATGAGGTTCTCTTGCCTTTGATCCTTTATTCTTTGTTGATGTAATCGTGCAGTATAACCTATTTGTGTGTTGAACGGAGTGCTCTAATAATTAAAACAGCATCATTTAATGACCATAGAAAGAGAAGATTTTTGACAATGTTGATTAAGCCGCTAGACTTTAATGACAAATTCGACAATGTTCTGGAGGTGGTCAAATGAAAACAGTGAAAGATATTCTGCAAGTCAAGGGATCCTCTGTCGCGACAGTCAAACCGGATGATACGGTTTATCATGCTTTAACTCGGTTAGCAGAGGAGGATATAGGTGCTCTGGTCGTTGTCGATGATCTTGGTGATCCCATCGGTCTTATGACCGAAAGAGATTACGCTCGTAAAGTTTTCCTTAAAGGGATGTCGTCACCAAAGACATTGGTTAAGGATATTATGGCTGACAAGGTTTGTTATACCGACCTTCAACGTTCGGTTGAGGAGTGTCTCGCCTTAGTGACCGAGACACGTTGCCGTCATCTGCCAGTGCTGGAAGATGGAAAATTAGTTGGTCTCATTTCGATCGGTGATCTGGTTAAAGCAACGATCGAAGAGAAGGAATTTCTTATCAATCAATTGACTCATTATATCAAGTCAGGCTAATAGCTCAGGCCAGAGCTGCTCGATCGCCTGTTCGACTGCAGCGGCAACCTGCTCCGCGTTGAGGTTGTCGCAGGCAATCTTTATCTCGCATGCCTCTTCATAGAGTGGGGTGCGCTCTGAATAAAGATCAGCAAAGTTTTGGTCTTCAGTCATCGCCAGACCGCGCTGTCCCATGTCGGCAATTCGCTTTTCTAGCTCTTCCAACCCAACGTCCAGATAGATTCGAAAGCTATTTTTACTCAGCGCATTGAGACCTTCTGGACAATAAACAACAGAACCTCCGGTGGCAATGACGCTTCGTTCAACGTTCAAAGCCAATAGCGCCTGCTCTTCAGCATGTTTAAAATACTCAAGTCCATATTTATCTATCGTCTGTTGTAAGCGACATTTTTCTCGGGCCTGAATAATCAGGTCGGTATCAATGAAGTCAAAACCAATTCGTTTGGCCAGGATGACTCCAACGGTACTTTTTCCTGCCCCCGGCATGCCAATCAGGATAATATTATTGTCTTCCATGGTAACCTCCGCAGGAATTCTAGCATCGAACTTTATCTCTGCCTATGATAATGTTCAGGCATATTAGTGTTTTACGTTGAATAAGGAGTTCAAAATATGAAAGTTCTCGCGATAAATGGTAGCCCCCGTGTTGAAGGCAATACTTCTTTGTTGATCAAGACTGTCCTTGAACCGCTGGAAGCGGCAGGGATTGAGACGGAAGTGATTCAAATTGGTGGCAAACCTCTACGTGGTTGTGTCGCTTGCATGAAGTGTTGGGAAAATCAGGACGATAAATGTGTGCTCAAGGATGATCAGCTCAATGACATTGCGGCCAAGCTGAAGGAGGCGGATGCCGTTTTGTTGGGGTCACCGACCTACTTTGCTGACATTACTGCTGAGATGAAAGCTCTTATTGATCGCAGTGGTATGGTCGCTCGGGCAAATGGTAATTATTTGCGGCGTAAGATTGGTGCCGGAGTCATTGCTGTCAGACGTGGTGGATCTATGCATGCGTTACAGTCACTGCAGAATTATTTTCTGATCAATGAAATGATTGTTCCGGGGTCCAGTTATTGGAATATTGCTTATGGGCGGATGCCGGGCGAGGTTTCCGAGGACGAAGAAGGCATTCAGACAATGAAAACGCTGGGTGAAAATATGGCCTGGTTGCTCAAAAAATTGGCGGATTGATACTGGATAATAACGCTAAGCCCCTGTTGTCACGCAGGGGCTTTGTTGTTTGTTCGACGGACGCTTAGACTTCTACGGCATACTCCGACCCATGTTCTTTCCACTCACTGTCTGGAACGATCGCAATTTTGCCGAGATAGTTATTGCCACGATTGACGAAATATTCCTCTGCTTTATGGATGTCTGATAATTTAAATGTTCCGTGAAGAACTGGACGCAAATAGCCATTACGAATCCAGCTGATCAGTTGATCCGCTTCGTTACGAGTCCCATGAGAAACCCCGAACAGTTGGATTTGGTAGAGATAGATTCGGGTCCAGAGGATTTTAGTTGTGTTGCTCTCACTAGCACCAGCAATCGATAAGCGTGGGTATGTTTTACGTTCAGTCATACGTTCGGTCAGAACACCTATCAATTCATTGGTGACCTCTCCGCCGACCAGATCCATGACGGCATCAATCAGTTTTCCGCCTGTTGCTTCTCTGACACTATCGACCCAGCGTACGACCTTTGTTCGATCAATGATACTCTCTGCTCCTAAATCACGCAGGGCCTGACTTTTTCCAGGACTGGTGACCGCGTGGGGGATGGCGCCGACAACCCGGCAGAGCTGAATGAGGGCAGTCCCAACACCACCACTGGCCCCTGTAATCAGAATATGCTCTCCTTCTTTAACTGCGGCTGCAGTCATCATGTGATAAGCGGTTTGGTAGGAACACATCCCGAGCGTCGACAACTCGGCATCGGAAAGTTCCGGATTTTCTATTGTGTGGAATTGGACTGAAGGTACGGCGATATATTCAGCATAGCCGCCATCGCGGCCGTGACCGTAATAATCGGGAGTCAAGTTGATATCGCGCCTCTCATCCATGTAGATATTGAAGTCGAGTAGCCCACGCTCTCCGACCCTTGTTGTCGGAACGCCGGACCCAACTGCGACGACGCGTCCGACAACATCTGCACCTTGAATTCGGGGGAAGCTGAGAGTTGGACTGCCGCTGACCTGGAAAGATGAAATGTCATTTTCACTCGCTGTCGGGTAGAGCCCTTCACGAACTTTGCGGTCAGTATTATTCTTTGCCGTCGCTGTTACCTTGACTAAAACTTCGCCTTCACCTGGTTTCGGGACTTCGAGATCTTTACGGTAAATGATTTTATCGATACCACCATGGCCTGTCAGGCTGGCTCCAGCCATTGTTTTTGACATCATGTTTGTCTCCAGAGGTTACAAATGTGTTTTGCAGATTTGCAATTATTACTAAAGTTGTCATTATTCTATGGCGAATGATTATAATGATCAACTTTTCTCTGTCGTAATGATGAAAAAATAAGTGATTTATCTCGTTTGTTCAATTAGTGTACGGATCTGTTCATTGGTGGCGAAAAAAGCTTCTCTGCTTTGTAATCATATCTGGCAGTGATAGACTAAAACCATATGTAGCGGATGGCAGATTTTTTCTGTCATTACTTTAAATAAAATGAAATTGAATAGGGATATACTGATGAGCGATATGAATACTGATGCCGAAATGCCGATATTTTTAACTCTTGAACCAGGTGTATACTATCGTTGTACCTGTGGAAAATCAGGCAGTCTGCCATTTTGTGACGGACATCATCAAGCGGGGGAGAAAACTCCACTACGCTTTACTGTTAAAGAGCGGGAAAAAGTTTATCTTTGTAGCTGTGGGAAAAGTCAGAACCAGCCCCATTGTGACGGTAGTTGTGGAGTCGTCCTGCCTTAGTTAGGGCAGTCATTGAGGGGGGATTTCCTTTTCTGAACCTTGAAGCCCCGCCCAAATGGAGGGGTTGTGGTATTACGTGATGGTTAGATTTGACTATGTATAAAATTATTACGCATCCGGGCAGTGCCCATAAAGATGACTTTATGTCAGCGAGCGTTCTCTTGGCAACTCTGGGCTCGGCTGTCATTGAAAGACGCGAAGCAACCGCTGCCGATATCGCTGATCCGAATACTTTTGTGATCGATGTTGGGATGGTCTACGAGCCTGCCCAGCATAATTTCGATCATCATCAGGACTCAACCTTACCCTGTGCCTTTCATCTGGTGATGAAGCACCTCGGCTATCATGAGGCTGCAGAAATTGTGTTTGGCTGGTATGGACATATGAGCATGATGGACGTTCGAGGCCCTTATAAAACAGCAGAGCAGCTTGGTGTGGATACCAGCATTTTATTCGCTGCGTCCTCACCGATTGATGGTTATATCCTGTCCTGTTTTTCACGTTTGAATCAAATATCAGATCAGGATTCTCTCTACGGATTGATGCAGGACTTTGGCAAAGACATGATTGCCATGATTGATCAGAAGATGACTCGGCTTGAGCTGCTTAAGCGGGAAACCCTGGTCCTTCCAGTCCGTCAATTCAAAGCTATTTTCAGCCGGATCGACGAAAACCCTAAACTCTCGATGGAGCTCTACCTGAATCACCTTAACGATCCTCAAGTGGTGATGAGTATTACCCCATCTGTTCGTGGAGCTGGTTGGGAGTTGCTACGCTTGAAAGATAACTTTATGGTAGATTTTCGAACTATCGCCAGTGAAGAGGAAATCCGCTTTGTCCATGGTAATGGTTTTGTGGCGAAAACCCGCAGCTTGATTCCTGTGGATGATGTTGTCGCCCTGGCGGCTCAAGCAATCAGTTCCGCTGCATAAAAAATCTATTTTCTTGAGGAATAGATTTCCGCCAGGAACCAGTAAAAAGCGAACATCAAGCCGGGTGTCTTAGCCCGGCTTTCGTCTGCCATGAACTCTTTTGCCTGATTAACGGGAATATATTTGAGGAAGATCTCCTCATTGTGGACCCCACCACCGTTACTCACTTTGACCGATTCATTAATCCTTGCATAGTACAGGGTTTGTTTGCTGCCAGCGACTCCAACATTGGTGTAAAATGAACCAATTTTTAGAATCTTGTCCAGGTCTACATCGTAACCGCACTCTTCAAGAATTTCATCTTTAGCAATCTGTTCAAGAGAGGCTTTTTTGTCGACAATTCCGGCACAGAGTTCGTAGGTATGAGTATGCTCCGGGTGGTTCATGTGAACCGGGGGACGGAACTGCTTAACTAAGAGCAAGGCGTCTTTTTCTTCGTGATAAAGCAGGATCGATACCGCATCGTGGCATTTGACTGCTTCCCAGGAGCGTTTGTTGCCGTTCTGGGTATAGTGCAGCCGTACCGGTTTGACAAATGTGCTGTCAGTCAGTGGGGACACTGTAAAATCACTTATTTCGAATGGCATTGTGTGCTCCGTGACGGAGAATAGAAAGCGCCTTCCCGACTGGCGAGAAGGCGCTGTTTATTCCTGTTCCTCGTGGGGTCTAAATCAGCTGTCGGCAATCTTTAAAACGATTTTGCCAAAATGTTTGTCCTCTTCCATCATCGTGTGGGCTGCAACCACTTCATCGAGAGGAAACACTTTTTCGATAATTGGAACGATATTGCGCCTGGCAAATTCTGGTAGAGCCCGTCTGGTGAATTCTGCGATGATGTCACCCTTTTCAACGACGGGGCGACTCCGCAGGACCGAGCCGATGATCTGCTGTCGCTTAACCATCATCAGGGCCAAATTCAGCTCAGCTTTAATTCCGCTGATGATACCGATGATGACCAATTTCCCTTTGTAGGCGAGGGAGCTCATGTTCGGCTTAAGGTATTTAGCGCCGACATGGTCCAGGATGACATCAACCCCTTTTTTGCCGGTAAAGGTTTTGACTGCATCGGTAAAGTCGGGTGTTTCGGTAAAGTCTATAACCAGATCAACACCCAGCTCCTTGACTCTTTCGATTTTGCTCGGGTGAGCTGTCACGATCAGTTTCGCATTTGGTGTCAACGCCTTTGCCAGTTGAACTGCTGCGGTATTCACACCGCCTCCGCCACCATGCAGGATAGCGGTCTGCCCATCCTGAAGCCCACCGATCATGAAAACATTGAGAAATGCTGTGATGTAACTTTCATTAACGCAAGCAGCTTCTTCGAAGCTCATGCTGTCAGGTATCGGCATCAGATGGTTGTCATAGGCTACGGCATATTCCGCATAGCCGCCACCACCAACCAGAGCCATAACGCGATCTCCAATGCTCCAGTTTGTGACATCACTGCCCATCTCAACAACGGTCCCGGCAACTTCGAGACCTAAAATTTCAGAATCCCCGGGAGGGGCAGGATAGTTGCCCACACGTTGAACCAAGTCAGGGCGGTTGATGCTCGTGGCGACAACCTTGATGAGGACTTCATTTGCCTTCGGTTGAGGTTTGTCGATTTCGCCGACTTTCATGACGCTTGGAGCGCCGAATGCTTCAATCAGAACTGCTTTCATCTCTCTCTCCTGTAGATTTAATCTATGTATTAAACAACATTGGTCTGACTGCTGATGATAAGGTGCCTGAAACGATAGTTTTCGTGAAGGCAAATGACGATTATAGTCGGAAAGCTCTGAGGATACAAACGGGATGTCAAAATTACTAATGAATCTTGTGCCGGCTGCATTTCTGTCATGGTAAAAGATAAAAAAACTGTAATAATCCTGAGGTAAATTGTGTATAATTAACGATTCAACTGTCTTTTGGTTATGGCTCAGATTTCCTGGTTAGATTGAGAGATTGTGCGACGAGTGTGATTGCTGTGCAGATAGATTTTCAGAGAACCTTAAATTACCTGCTGATGGTTCTGGCCATTGTCGGGGGAATTGTTTTCGGAGCCCTGGCAGGTCGTTTGATCGATCTGTCTCTGGAGGGTGATATCCCGGTTCTAGCCGCCCCTCTGTCACGTCAAGTTGCGGTCAGATCATTGGATGAAAATGATTTTCAGATCATTTTGAGTCGTAACCTATTTAATTCGGAGGCGACTGGCGAGGTTGAACAGGTGGATCTCTCGAATTCACCAATGAAGCAGTCTGTTGTAACAGAAGCTGCTGCAACAATGACCGATTTGGGCTTGATTGGAACTGTTGTCGCTGGGGCAGATTCTCTGGCACTTATCAGGCATGGTAAGAAGGTTGAAATTTTTCAGTTAGATGAAGAACTCGCTCCTCGCATTCGTTTGATAGAAATTACCCGCAAGATGGTGGTCATCGATGACCATGGTCGCCGTCGTGAACTTCCTTTGCTCGCACAGAAAACGGTCCAGCCTAGGATTATCAATAAGGCAGGGAGGGCAACGGGGCGTCAAGGTGAAGGGATTGTGCCGGTCAGTGAAGGGCGTTGGCAAATTTCCAAGACTGTTGCAGATAATGCCCGTGCAAATTTGAATTCTCTGTTACAAACGGCAAGGGTCATTCCAGAGGTCAAGAATGGCAATACCATCGGCTTTAAACTTGTTGAGCTCCAGCGTGGTTCATTGTTGGAGAAAATCGGGTTGAAGGTTGGGGATCTGATTGTCGAGATTAATCAAGTCAAATTGAACAGTCCTGAAAAAGCCCTGCAGATTTTCCAGCAGGTTCGTGAAGCAAACAATATCTCACTTGGATTGATGCGAAACGGTCAACCGAGAACCTTTGAGTATCGTTTTGAATAGGAGTGGATCGTGATGATTCGGTATCGCCGAAGCATAATATCAGCGCTGGTTTTCCTGCTTGTAGTTCTGCTGGCTCAGCCCGTACTTGCAAAAGATAATGGGTTGCCTGGAAACCTTGAAGTCACTCTGGATTTTCAGAATGTTGAACTTATCGACATGATCAGTACGATCAGTGAACTGACGGGAAAGAACTTCGTTTACGATGAATCCGTTCGCGGTAAGGTGAGTGTTGTCTCACCCCGACCTGTCACCGTAGATGAAGCGTATCGTCTTTTCACGACTGTTCTTAAGGTTAAGGGCTTTACAATCGTCCCTTCGGGCAAGGTGAATAAGATTGTTTCTGTCCGCAGTGCCAAGGAGGATAACCTTCCGGTCGGCGATGGTCGAAATCTTGGGGAGCAGTTTGTTTCAAACATCATCGAATTGAAAAACCTCGATGCAACGGTTGTCGTTGATACCATTTTGCGGCCATTGATGCCGAAGACCAGTCATGTCGTTGCCTACGGGCCGACCAATAGCATTATCATGACTGACAGTGCTGCGAATATTAAACGGTTGACCAAAATTCTGGCAGAACTCGACCGCTCCTGGGATGGCGATCGGATGGAAATTGTCCCACTAAGATTTGCCGAAGCGGAAGAAACCGCTGAACTGGTTCAGCAAATTATGGAAAACCGGTCCGCGACTCCAGCCCGTGGTAAAGCTGGAGCGGTGCTTGGCAAAAAGGCGGGTGGTCAAGTCATCCCTTATGGCCGTACCAATAAGCTGATGGTTGTTGGTGGGGAAGGGTTTATTGTGGAAGCCCAAACCCTAATTGGCCGGATTGACGAAAAAGCTGATGCCAATCGCTCTGGAGTCCATGTTTATTATCTGGAGCACGCTGAAGCAGAAGGCTTGTCTGAAACCTTGAACCGGATTATTGCCGGAACGAAAAAAAACAGCGCTACGAAGAAAGATGCCAAGGTTAAAGATGTCTTCGGCGAAGTGGTCGTGACGGCGGATAAGCCGACCAATGCGCTGATTGTGAATGCCACGGCAAAAGATTATGAAAATGTCCAGGGGCTGATCAACCAGTTGGATATCAAGCGTAAGCAGGTTTTTGTTGAGGCTTTGATTCTTGAATTGTCCATGGATGCTCTGCTTGATCTGGGGGTGTCCTGGCAGGGAGCTGTTGAAACGGGCAGTGATAGTGTCATTGTGGGATCAACCAATGCTCAGGAAGGTGGTTTTAGTTATTTAGGCACAAATGACGGAACAGCCAATGCGCTAACCACAGCTGTCGATGGAATCATGCTGGGTGGGTTGTTTAATCCGATCACGACAGTGATTAATGGTGAAACGGTCACGATTCCAGCGCTGTCCGCTTTGATCAACCTGTCTCAGACCGACAAGGATGTTAATGTCCTTTCGGCTCCTCGTTTGTTGACATCAGATAACGAAGAGGCCGAAATTGTCGTTGGCCGGAATGTCCCGATTATCACCTCGAAGTCAACCGATAATGCCGGTAACCCCATCAACTCGGTTGAGCGTCAGGATGCTGCTTTGACTCTGCGCTTTACGCCTCAGATTACAGAGGGCAACCTGGTGCGTCTGAAAATCTTTCAGGAGATCAGTGATGTCGCTGAATCAGTTGGTACCGTTGATGAAGTCGGACCGACTTTTACCAAGCGTCTGTTACGCAATTCGATTGTGGCCCAAGATGGTAAAACCGTTGTCCTTGGCGGTTTGTTCCAAACCGATATTACCAAATCAGTAACCAAGGTTCCTTTGTTAGGGGATATCCCGTTTCTTGGCCGTCTTTTCAAGAGAACCAAGGATGTTGAAAATAAAACCAGTCTGTTGATCTTTATTACTCCGAGAGTTATTCGTAGCAGTGAAGACCTTGATAAGATCACCAGAGAGAATCGTGCCAGCCTTGATATGTTCCAAAGTGATGATGGCACGGAGAAGATTTTCCAATTGGACCAGTCAAAGACGGCCAAGCCTGCTTATGATGTGAAGGATTAATCGATGCGACCGATCAGATGGCGCCAGCTTGGTGAGATTCTGGTACGGGACAAAGGTGTTCCACAGGATATCATTCGTCAGGCATTAAAAGAACAGGAGGATAGCTCGCAGCGGCTCGGTGAAATTCTGCGTGAAAAAGGGGAGACGACCGATATTGTTCTGGCTGAAGCTCTGGCGATACAGAGTGGTATGGAATATGTGGCCGAACCGAAAGTAAAGGCCAGTGCATTACATCTGCTGACAACCGTTCCCATCAGTTATGCCAAGGAAAACCTTGCTGTTCCTCTGGAAATTGATGGACAGACAATCCGGCTCGCTGTTGCAGACCCTGCCAATAATCGTATTTTAAATGATTTGTCCGTCATGACCGGCTGCCGCATCGTCCCCTGCTTAGCCGAAGCTGATAAGTTGATGCAGGCCATCAATCAAGGTTATGAAATTTTAACCGGTGGAGGGGATTCTTCCATCTCTGATATCAATCAAGAGAACCTTGATATCGACGAAAATATCCAGATTGAAGATCTTCTCGATACCAGTGACGAGGCTCCGATCATTCGCTTTGTCAACAGTCTGCTGACCCAAGCCTATCGACAACGTGCCAGTGATATTCATATTGAGCCGTTTGAAACTGAAGCGATTGTCCGTTATCGTGTTGATGGAGTGCTGTTTGAAGTGCAGCGGCCACCTCATCGGGCTCTCGCCAATATTGTCTCACGCCTGAAAATCATGGCGAACCTTGATATCGCTGAAAAGCGTCTCCCCCAGGATGGTCGGTTTTCTGTTCGGATTGCGGGTAAGGAGGCAGATATCCGTGTTTCGACCTTGCCGACAGCTTATGGTGAGCGGGTTGTTTTACGTCTGCTCGATAAAAGTTCAGGATTGTTGGGGTTAGGAGATATTGGGATCGATGCTGAACTGTTGCCTCAAATCAAAAAAATGATCCATAAGAATCATGGTATTTTTCTGGTGACCGGGCCTACAGGGGCCGGTAAGACAACGACGCTTTATTCCGCTTTGTCGTCGATCAACTCGCGTGAACAGAATATTATTACTGTTGAGGATCCGATTGAATACCAGCTCCCCGGGGTTGGACAAATTCAGGTCAATTCAAAAATCAATCTGACCTTCGCACAAGGGTTGCGTTCTATTCTGCGTCAGGATCCCGATATCATCATGGTTGGCGAGATTCGTGACAGTGAAACGGCTAAAATTGCTGTCCAGGCAGCGTTGACAGGCCATCTGGTTTTTTCAACG
>Ga0193959_1000189_pt1 | contig 25028 bp, 24 predicted proteins | sample FB_2_MG_FD_140333 | JGI IMG/M metagenome (GOLD analysis project Ga0193959, IMG submission 140333) | Microbial mat bacterial communities from the Broadkill River, Lewes, Delaware, United States - FB_2_MG | ecosystem: Environmental > Aquatic > Freshwater > River > Microbial mats | place: USA... | reverse complement strand
TAACGCGCTAAGCCTTTAAATTGGTGGGTCGTACTGGATTCGAACCAGTGACCAATTGGTTAAAAGCCAACTGCTCTACCAACTGAGCTAACGACCCGGTTCCTAGATACAAGTTACCGTTTTGGGTAACTCCTTAAGGAGGCGCACATAATAATGATTACACTGAAAAACTCAAGCCTTTTTTTCACTTTATTGCCCTAAAACAATCACTTAACCTTTTCGAGGCCTAATTTAGGTGAAATAAGGGGTTGGGTCGGGGGTATTGGCTTCATTAAAGCCTTGCTGGCGAAGCCGACAGCTATCGCACCGGCCACAGGCCTGCCCATTATCATTTGCCTGATAACACGACACGGTCAACCCATAATCCACCCCCAACTGTGCCCCCTGGCGAATGATATCGGCTTTGGTCATCGTCATCAGTGGCGTTTGAATACGCAAGCCACGACCTTCTACACCGGCTTTAGTCGCCAGGTTAGCCATGGTTTCATAGGCACTGATATAGTCGGGCCGGCAATCGGGGTAGCCTGAATAATCAACCGCGTTAACGCCAATAAAAATATCGCTCGCTTGCAGCACTTCAGCCCAACCTAGTGCAATCGATAAAAAAACGGTATTGCGTGCAGGCACATAAGTGATGGGGATACCGTCGCTGGCCTCTTCAGGAACGTCAATAGCATCATCGGTTAATGCCGAGCCGCCAATTGTGCGTAAATCCAAGACAACGGTTTTATGCTGGGTTGCCCCAAGGGCAGCAGAGACACGCTTGGCCGCCTCTAGCTCCACACGGTGGCGCTGGCCATAGTCAAAGCTTAAGGTATAGCACTGGTAGCCCTGGTGGCGAGCAATGGCCAGTACAGTTGTTGAATCAAGCCCGCCAGAGACGAGAACGACGGCTTTTTTATCAGACACTTCAAAGATCCTTTAACATATAGTTTAAATTAAGGGGTAAGCCCGGCGGGTTAGTTGGCGCCTACTGAAGTATATCTATCGCACGCCACCTAAGTAAGCCACCGAAACAGCAGCCAGAATATCCTAGCAGCCAGGCTTATCGCCCCACAGGGTTTTATGGAGCTGTGTTTGAAAACGCACACAGAGTTTATCGTCGATAATCCACTGCGCTAACTCAGCTGGCTCAAGCTGCCCGTAAGACGGGGAAAATAGCACATCGCCTACGGTGTCAACTAATTGGTATTCATCGAGTTTAAAACGCGCCCAATCGTAATCACCACGGTTGCACAGCACAAATTTGATTTGGTCTTTACGCGCTAAATGGCTGATATTGTCATAGCGGTTGCGCTCGGCCTCTTTCGAGGCGGGGGTTTTTAAATCCATCACAATGCTTACGCGGGTATCGACAGCTGTGATATCCATAGCACCACTGGTTTCTAACGATACTTGATACCCTCGCTCACACAACGCCTTTAGCAGCACATGGCAATTAGGTTGCGCCAAGGGTTCACCCCCAGTCACACAGACATGCTTAACACCCTGCTGCTCCACCTGGGCCATAATTTCGCTCAGGGGTAAGCGCTCGCCATTATAAAAGGCATATTCAGAATCACAGTACTGGCAGCGCAGAGGGCACCCGGTCAGGCGTACAAATACCGTCGGGTAACCGGCGCTACGCGCCTCCCCTTGCAGAGATAAAAACAGTTCAGTTATACGCAGTGTTTCAGTCGACATTAGGCTTGCAGGTCACCGATTAAAAAGAGGAGGCGAGTATAAAGCAAGTTGCGACTAAGACGAAATAAAACGCCTGATTTTTGCACAAACAACGGTCAAAACAGTAGGGTATCGCCCGTTTTACTCAAAAGTACCTGCAAGAAAGCACCTGAGTGGTTATAGGTAAGCCGTGATCTATAGCCAGCCCCCACAAGGCACATATGCGCGCAAAGGCCTTGTGAGTAATAATATCCAGCTACTGGGCAGCGGCAATCAAGCTGGCATTTCCGCCAGCGGCGGTTGTATCAACACATAAATGACGCTCAGTTATATAATATTCTGGCGATTGGCAGTCTGTTATTAACGGAATCAATATACCATCGCGTCCAGCCAGCGCCTGGCGGTATTCACGCAGCATTTGAGTATTAGCCGTACTGGCAACGGCGGCAAAACCATCGAGCAAGCCCAACATTGCAGGGGGTAATACAGCCTCCATAGCCATAACAGGCAAACCCATCTGCGCTGCCTGTTGTGCCCATACAGCGATATCAGCGGCGACTAATACCACCGCGTTACCCTGTGATAATGCCGTAGCAGCTTGTTGCAAGGCGCTTGTTTTATCGGGGCCAAGGCAGAGTATGACACCACGAGGTACAATGGATAATAAATTCAACTCCCCGGTTGGCCCTGGCATCGTTTTAACATCTCCAGCAAACGGAGAAACCGTAATACCACTGATACTCAGTAGTTGTTCAACCTGCTGATGATGATCGGTATTTATAGGTAGAGCATTAAATAGAGTATCGTATAATTGAGTAATGGCCGCTTGCACATCAATATGCTTAGCCGCTGCCACCGCACTGGTATGCTGCGGTGTATTGATAGCCTCAACAGCACGCAAGTGTTTAGCCCTAAAACGCTCAACATAATGTGGCCCACCAGCTTTGGGACCCGTACCCGACAGCCCTTCGCCACCAAATGGCTGGGAGCCCACTACGGCACCAATTTGGTTGCGATTAACATAAATATTACCGGCCTTAATGCGTTCGCAAATACGCTCAACCCTTGCATCGACACGGGTGTGCACGCCAAAGGTTAGGCCATAGCCCTGCGCATTAATACGATCAACCACATGGTCGATCTCTTCGGCAGCAAAGGTAGCTACATGTAGTACCGGCCCAAAAATTTCTTCCTCTAACTCATCAATACCGTCTATTTTGATCACGGTAGGTGCAATAAATAAGCTCTCACCAGCAGCAACAGGCAATGCTTTTAATACACGCCCTTTGCGGTGAAACACCTCACAATGTTGCTCAATGCGTACCTTTGCAGCCTGGTCGATAACTGGGCCAATATCGGTTGCCAATGACCATGGGTTGCCAAGACGCAACTCATCCATAGCGCCAAACAACATGGTTAGCACGTGGTCGGCAATATCTTCTTGAAGATACACTATACGCAGTGCTGAACAGCGCTGGCCGGCACTTTGAAAAGCAGAGGCCACAATATCGCGCACTACCTGTTCAGGCAGTGCTGTTGAATCAACAATCATGGCGTTGAGGCCACCGGTTTCTGCAATTAATGGCGCATCAGGGGCGAGCTGTAATGCCATCGCTTGATTAATATGTCTGGCAGTGGCGGTTGAGCCAGTAAAACAAACACCGCTAATACGTGGGTCGGCACTTAAGGCCGCCCCCACTTTCGCCCCGGTACCCGGTAAGAGTTGAACAACATCGACTGGAATACCCGCCTCGTACATCAGTTCAATCGCGCGCGCGGCTATTAATGGTGTTTGATCCGCAGGCTTCGCTAACACTGTATTGCCCGCTGCTAACGCGGCGAATATTTGGCCTGAAAAAATAGCCAGCGGAAAGTTCCACGGTGAAATACAGGTAATCACGCCACGGGCTTTATCTGTAACGTTATCGCCAGTACGTGATTGTGTATCAAGGCGTAGGATTTCACTGGCATAGTAACGCGCAAAATCAACGGCCTCTCGCACCTCGCCCACGGCATCGAGCAACGTTTTACCCGCTTCACGCGCTAGCAAACAAAAAAGCTCGGCCGCATTCTGCTCGTAAAGATCAGCAATATCCATTAAGTACTGCGCACGCTGTAGTGTTGGTGTTGCCGACCAAGGTGTAAAGCCTTGCTCTGCAGCGCGTATCGCTGTATCGATATCATCGGCTGATGCCTCTGTCACGGTACCCACAATATCAGTTGGGTCAGCGGGGTTAAATACTTGATGAGGAGAGGCAGGCACAGAGGTTTGCGCTCGCTCTGTCTCGGCAATCAGCGGCTTGGCATGCCACTGGCTGGAGATAAACTGCGCACGCTGTATCTCTAGAGCGCTTATTTGTAACGGGTCGGTAATATCCCACCCTCTCGCATTGCAACGGCCAGCTCCGTATAGCTCACTGGGCCTTGCTATTACAGTACTGGCAATCTGTTGATTCAGCACCGCTACCGCCTCAAACGGATCACGAGCGATGGTCTCAGGTTCAATTCGAGTATCCACTATCTGATTCACAAAGGAACTATTGGCACCATTTTCTAATAATCGGCGCACTAGATAAGCCAGTAGATCCTGATGAGCCCCTACAGGGGCATAGATGCGACAGCGTGTACCACTGCGGCTAAGTACTGTGTCGTGCAGAGATTCACCCATACCGTGCAAGCGCTGAAACTCGAAACACTCACGGCTCTTATCACCGGCCAAATGCAGCACAGAGGCTACAGAATGCGCATTGTGTGTCGCAAACTGCGGATAGATACGATCAGTCATCGCCAGTAGCTGTTTAGCACAACACATGTAGGAGACATCGCTGCTCACCTTTCGGGTATATACCGGAAACCCATCAAGGCCTAATACTTGGGCACGTTTGATCTCGGCATCCCAGTAGGCGCCTTTTACCAAGCGCACCATAACTTTGCGATCAAGGTCAGTCGCCAGTGTATACAACCAATCAATAACAAATGAGGCTCGCTGGCCAAAAGCCTGTACTACAACACCAAAACCTTCCCAGCCAGCCAGCGCTGGATCTGATAATACCGCCTCAATTACATCCAGCGATAAATCTAAGCGGTCAGCCTCTTCGGCATCAATGTTAAAACCCATATTGGCATTTTTTGCCTGAAGTGCCAGTGTTCGTGTACGCTCAACCAGCTCATCCAGCACACGATCTCGCTGGGAAAATTCATAACGTGCATGCAATGCAGATAACTTAACGGAGATTCCTGGATTCATGCGAATATCATCGTGAACACACGCCTGTGCTAGTTCGGCAATCGCTGTTGAGTAGGCATGATGATAGCGCAGTGCATCAATGTCAGTACGCGCGGCCTCGCCGAGCATATCATAGGAGTAAGCGTACCCTTGTGACTCATAGCGAGCCGCCTGTTTCATTGCCTCTTTTATGGTGCGCCCTAACACAAACTGGCGGCCTAACTCTTTCATTGCCTGGCTAACAGCGCCGCGCACAACCGGCTCACCTAAGCGCTTGACCATTGTGCGTAGCGTATGGGTAACGCCGCGGCTCTGCTCGATTTCTGGTGCGATTAACTTGCCCGTTAATAACAGTGCCCATGTCGAGCTATTGACAAGTGAAGAGCTGGATTGCCCTAGATGCCCCGCCCAATTGCCACTGGCTACCTTGTCTTCAATCAACGCATCAATGGTGGTCGTATCAGGCACACGCAGTAAAGCCTCAGCTAAACACATCAAGGCGACGCCTTCTTTCGTACTTAAACCGTATTCGGCTAGAAATTCTTCCATCATTGATGGCCTGCCTTCATCGCGTACTTGGCGAACCAGGTTTGCCGCATTCAACGAAATAGCCGCACGGTCGGTACTAGATAGTGCCGCCTTCTTCATTAATTCGTGAATCACTGCTGTTTCTTCAGCTAAATAATGGTCGCGTATTCTTGTGCGACAGTGCTCAAGCGTCGTCTTCATTGCATCGCCCTTTTGGTATTTTATAGTCATTAATATCTAGCGTTTTATTGCCACTTATTGTATCGATGCACTTGCATTCACATTCTCTATTTATACGCCTTACAACTTAATTAACGACTTAATTTTTTACACTAAAAACACATATTCACTACCAGTATAAGACAATAAAGACTATTTGATATTCTTATAACAAGACATAAAAAAGCCCCGATAACCTATGCTATCGGGGCTTTATCAGCGTATGGTATGAACAAATTAAGTTCAGTCTTTAATCTCAGCCTCAACGTCATCAAAACATTGCTCAATATCGCCTGCCGGTGGTGGTGTGGTTAATGTCGCAATAACAATAGCAACCACGGCCAACACAATACCCGGAATAATTTCATATAAATCAAATATGCCCCCGGTTAATTGCTTCCAGATCACGACAGTAGCACCACCGACGATAATACCGGCTAGCGCCCCTGCTTTATTCATGCGCCGCCAATATAGCGACAGGATCAATGCAGGTCCAAAGGCAGCGCCAAAACCTGCCCATGCATAAGAGACCAATGCCAGGACTTTAGAGTCTTTATCCATTGCCAGCGCAGTTGCAATAACCGCAATCACCACCACCGCAATACGCCCTACTTGGACGAGTTTTTCTTGCGAGGCCTCTTGATTAAACAATGCCTTATAAAAGTCCTCTGCCAGGGCTGACGAAGATACTAACAACTGAGAGTCAGCGGTGGACATAACTGCGGCTAAAATAGCCGCTAGTAATATACCGGCAATTGCTGGGTGAAATAACGCATCAACCAGCACCATAAAGACAGTTTCATTATCATTGAGAGCTTCAGGTAAATAACCAATAGCCGCCAGACCAATCAAGCAGGCACCCACCATACAAAACCCTGTCCACAACACCGCGATACGTCGCGCAGCCGGTACCGCTTCTTTATTTTTAATCCCTTTAAAGCGCGCTAATACATGGGGCTGGCCAAAGTACCCAAGCCCCCATCCAACAAGTGATAAAGTGCCAATCACGGTAATACTAGTGCCATCGTCATTGGTCATCATATTGAGCAACTCAGGATTTTTAGCTTCAACAGCTGACAGTGCGGCACCGATACCACCGACTTCACCAATGGCAAACAACGGCACTAAAATCAAAGCACACAACATTAATAAGCCCTGCACAACATCAGTCCAGGATACCGCTAAAAAGCCACCGAACAAGGTATATGAAATAACCGCTGCCGCACCGAGCAGTACGGCTAAGGTGTAATCAAAACCAAATACCGTTTCAAATAACTTACCACCGGCGACTAGACCAGAGCTGGTATAAAACAGAAAAAAGACCAATACAAAAATAGCCGATACAACCCGTAAGCTGTGACTGGTATCACCAAAGCGTTTTTCAAAAAATGCTGGCAATGTTAAAGCATTATCAGCGCGATAAGAGTAAACCCGTAGCCGCTCGGCAACGAGTAGCCAATTTAGCCAAGTGCCAATTAATAGACCACCGGCCAACCAAAAAGCACCGTAACCAGCACTCATGGCATAGCCTGGTAGCCCCATCAATAGCCAGCCGCTCATATCTGAGGCACCGGCACTGAGCGCACTGGGAATAGGCCCTAAATTGCGCCCTCCTAAAACATAATCGGATAAATCTTGTGTACGGCGGTAAGCGACTAGACCAATCGCCAACATGAGCATTAAGTAAGCTATAAAAGTAAGGGTTATCATTAATGAAACCTCATCGTTGCATTATGGTTATTATATAGTCTGCCAGAAAACGTACTGTCTATTAGCGGCTCACTGGTAGCGATGAATACTACAAACCGGCGTAAAAAGTAACACTTTCGTCACGCAAAACAACCGCTGTAATAAGAGTCACAGCATAGCGAGAATCATCTAGACAAGTTACCTATTTTATGCGCCAAAACAAACCTTATGATCTGTTTTTTTTCAAAAAAAAGAGATAAAAGTAATAAAATGACACCATATTAGGCATTTATCCTACTCAACAGATAGCACAATATCATGACTCAAGAGGGCGCCTAACCGACGGACATTACCTAGGTTAACTGCACTGCAGCATATCGAAGATACAGTCTATTTTCACTGTATTTTCTTACGTTATAGCCTTATCCTTTATAGAGAGGTTTGTCGGTTCATTGTTTAACTAAAAAAGATTTACACTATGGATAACTTAGATAAGATCGACCTCGCCATTTTGCGCGAGTTACAAAAAAATGCCCGCATTACGGTTACAGAGCTGGCATCGCGCGTTAGCCTGTCTAAAACACCCTGCCAGATTCGTATGCGCAAACTCGAAGAACAGAATTATATTCTGGGTTATATTGCACTGGTTGATCAAAAAAAACTGGGTACAAAACATATCGCTTTTGTACAAGTCTCACTCAGCGACACCAAAACCAAAGCCTTAAAAGCGTTTAACGACGCCGTGCGCGATATCCCTGAGATTGAGCAATGCCATATGATTGCAGCTAACTTTGACTACTTACTTAAAGTACGCACGACTGATATTGAGTCTTATCGCGCTGTTTTGGGGGCAAAAATATCCTCGCTCCCGTATGTGACACAAACCAGTACTTTTGTCGTAATGGAAGATGTGAAAGATATCGAGGCGAGATTAATGTGATTAGCCACTGCTGACACGTCAAGCTTAAATGTCCCTATTCACCCCTCATTTGACACAATAGCTGATTATAAAGCCTGAACAGGTACGTTATAGTGTCTCTATTAACCAATGCCACAGGGTTTAAACAACCGTGTATAGGAGATAGCGATGCTCGATTTAAGACCCAACTGTGAATGCTGTAATAAATCACTACCAGCAGATTCAACCGAGGCGAAAATATGCTCATTTGAGTGTACCTTTTGCTGCCGTTGTGCCGATGATGTGCTTAACAATCAATGCCCGAATTGTGGCGGAGAGTTAGTTAATCGCCCTCGTCGCCCTATTGAGAAACTAGCCACTCACCCGGCCTCAACAACACGGGTGCTAAATACGACAAAATGTAGGCAGTAAACCATTATCATCGGTCTAGGCTAAGACCTCGCAAGAAGCAGGTTTGAATATACGGCTTAGTTAAAGCAGTTATAAGGTTTCAATACGCAGCAGGTTCGTTCTCCCCGATGAATGAAAGGGTGCACCGGCGGTAATAACGGTTAATTCATTTTTTTTGCCATAGCCCTTCTCAAGCAATGTCTTACAAACAATATCGGCCATATCATCAAAATCGTTTGCATCGCGAGTGACAATACTTTTAGTGCCCCATACAAAAGACAGAAACCGAGCCGTTTCGATCGATGTGGTCAAAGCCATTAATTTAGATGAAGGTCTTTGTTGTACAATAGATATTGAAATCTTTTGTTTACCGTTATCAGATGTTATTGGAGTATCAATGGCAGTATTTTCAATACCGTAAGGTCATATCTATAATGCCATCAGGGTGATATAACTGCCTTATCAACATGTCCCTTTTCACCCTAAAATTGGCTTAATCACTGATTATTAAGTGTTAAAAGAAGCATTATAATGTCTTCATAGTCAACCACAGTGGAATTTACACACTCATAGGTGTAAGTTATAGCGTACATGTCTGGGCGAGACTGGCATACCCAAAATGCACACTGTGTTCACTACTACTAGGTTCTACCATTAAACTCTCCTCGCTTAAGGCACATCCTTACATAGGCTATGTCTACTTAATTCATACTGATCGAGAATAACCATGTCACTAAAAGATAACCTGCTCGGCCTGCTGATCATTTGTGTCTGGGGATTTAATTTTGTCGTTATTGCCTGGGGGCTCGAAGGGCTACCCCCCTTACTGATGGGGGGCTTACGTTTTTTATTAGTGGCAATGATAGGCTGCTGGTTTGTTAAGCGCCCTGAAATACCCTTTCGCTGGCTGGCTATGTATGCGATGAGCTTAGGTTTTGGGCAGTTTGCCTTTTTATTTACCGCTATGGCAGTAGGTATGCCTGCGGGCCTTGCATCGCTGGTATTGCAGTCTCAAGCACTGTTTACCCTGTTATTTGCCTCGCTATTGTTAAAAGAACGTATCCACTCACACCAACTGCTGGCCATTATGGTTGCCGGTATTGGCCTTGCCTTAATTGGTGCAGGTAAATCAGTCGCCTCTTCTGGTCACACAATCATGACAGGCCTTGGGTTTGGCTTAACATTAGCCGCAGCGGCACTATGGGCACTGGGTAATATTGTCAATCGCCATATCAGTGAAAGCGGCTATAAGCTTGATCTTGGTTTAGTAGTATGGTCTGCATGGATTCCACCACTGCCCTTTTTCTTAGTCTCACTGTTTGTAGAAGGTGGCGATACTATAGTGGGCAGTTTATTAGCCATTCAGTGGCAATCAATTATTGCGCTATTATACCTTGCAGTCGTTGCCACTATTATCGGCTATGGTCTGTGGAGTTACCTGCTGGGGCGCTACCCGGTTTCACAGGTGGCGCCTCTGACACTGGGGGTTCCCGTTGTCGGGTTAAGCTCTGCCGCAGTGCTATTAAATGAAGCAATCTCGCTACTCCAGTGGGTCGGTATTTTACTGGTACTGATCGGCCTAGTCATCAATGTATTAGGTAAGCGTATCATTAAACCCCGGCCCATTGTTACAGATCAATAAGCGGAGGCAGCAGTGAAATCCATCACGATTTACACAGTGGTGTTTGAAAACACATTGCTATTAGATGCAGTAGGTCCTACCTGTGTCTTTGACTATGCCAATCGCTATAGTAAACAATATGCATTTCAATTGTGCACGATTGGCCCTAGTGACGAAGTTCGGTGCTCAGGAGGTATCACCCTCAAAGCTGATGCACTGCCGCACACGATTGAAGCTGATGCCTGGATAATAGTACCGGGACTTGCAGGTATCGATGTGGATCTAACAACACCGGCTATCACAACAGCGATCAAATGGTTACAGCAACAGCAACCTAAACGATTGATCGGTATTTGTGGTGGCGCTTTAGTTCTAGCTAAAGCCGGGCTATTAGCATCGCATCATTGCACAACCCACCATGCACACTTAGATGAGTTACGCACTTATGCCCCTAATGCTACGGTGCTCGATGATCGATTATTTGTAGAAGATGGCACACGCTATACCAGCGCCGGTGTTACCGCCGGCATTGATCTTAGCTTACATATGGTACAAACACTGTGCGGCCCACTGTGTGCTGCCGAGGTGGCGAGATCGATGGTGTTGTTTACACGCAGAGGCCCGAATGACCCGGCCTACTCACCTTGGCTGGATCATCGCAACCATGTACACCAAGGTATCCACCGTGTACAAGATGCTATCCAACAAGCACCGGCTAAACAATGGCCCTTAGAAGCATTAGCCGCAATAGCCAACTGTAGCCCTCGCCATTTAGCGCGTTTATTTAAACAGCACACCCAGACCAGTACTCGCGTGTATATTCATAAACTGCGCATAACATTGGCAAGCCAGTTATTACAGACAAGTTCATTGACGATTGAACAAATTGCAGAAAAGGTGGGGTTTCAGGATACGCGGCAATTCCACCGCATCTGGAAGCGCTACCACGAGTGCTCACCCGCTGTATGGCGTGAGCATGCTCAGTAGGCGATAAAAAATTAGTAGTTTTTATCCAAAAAGCTGCGTGCTAAACGCGAGGCATCGGTATTACTATTCACAACATCATTCAATAATGGCTTAGCCTCAGCCTTTTTGCCTTGCTGAAAATAGAGTTTGGCCAGTTTAAATTTCGCATCGGGTACTTTATTGTGCTCGGGGTGCTGCTTAAGCAGTGTCGAAAACGCTTTGGCAGCGCCCTCATTATTGTTTTGTACTAAAAAAATCTCACCCTGCCAATAATATACATTAGGGACAAAGCGGCCATTTGGGTACTGATCAAGGTAAGACTGAAAACTGCGCTGAGCGCTAGCGTAATCTTGCTGTTTTAACACTTGATCGATAGATTTACGGTACAAAGCGGTTTCTTCGGCGGTAATGGCTGCTTTGTCTTTACCCCCGAGAGAAGCACCTACAGATGGGTTAAGTATGCGATCATTGACAGCTTGGCCATCTGTTGCGGTTGTAGATGTCGTGCTATTACCCTCAAGCGTGCTGCCTTTACTGATTTCACCAATACGGCGATCCAGATCGAGATAATCATCGAGGCGCTGCTGCTTTATTTTTTTTAATTGATACGCCTGTTCTTCAACTAAGCCGCGCAATTGCTGTACTTCTTGTTGCAACGCCTGTAGCTGGTAATATAAATTTGTTTGCGCCGATACCACAGGGTTCGCCGGTGCCGGTGTATTAGCCACAGCAGGTGATGTAGTTGCGCTAACAGTGGGGCTTGCCGTGCTTGGTAGAGAACTAACACCTACAGGCTTAGAATCCCTGACTTCAACCTGTGCGATAGTGGTTGAGGTCATCGCACTAAGCAATAGCGCCATTGCAGTAGCGGTAACAATACGGACAGAGAACATAGGCATCATAGTGGCAAATACTTTTATTAAATGTTTATTAAGAGCCTTGTTAGTCAACAATGGTGAAATGAAACTATGTTGACAGTGCGGCTGATAGTACATAGCCCCCTATTCTATACCATAATGCTCGGGTGACTATTACGAGAAATACAAAAATTGTACGCTAAAATAAGGGGCATTTAAAATCAGCACTGGCGATAGCTCGCTGCCAATCGACCAGTGCCACCATCTCACTGAATTACTTTAGTTCAGTACGACGATTTAATTGCCATGAACTGTCATTCTGGCCAAGTGAGGCAGGTTGTTCTTCACCGTAACTAATCACTTCAATTAACGAAGGTGATACACCTTCTAATACTAAGTAATCACGCACAGCTTTAGCACGACGCTCGCCTAGTGCCATATTGTACTCGCGAGTACCGCGCTCATCAGCGTGGCCCTCAAGACGAATATTGCGCGGGGCCTCTTTTAGCAAAGCGGCATGTGTGGCCAATGCTGCACGTACATCCGGGCGCAATGATGCCTGATCGTAATCAAAGTAGAAAACCGTTTCAGGGGCAATTGGTGCTTGCACAGTCGGGCTAACCGGTGCGGGTGCAGGGGTGGTAGTTGTGGTGTTTGTGTTTTCAGGTGCAGCCGGTACTGCGGGTTGTTCAGTATTTGAATTACTGCTACAGCCAGCCAGAATAGTCGCCGCTAAAACGACCCCCAAACCTAACTTATAGGTCTTGCTTATCATAGTTGTACTCCTAACGTGTACATAGTCATTGTTTTTGTGTGAATAGTTGTGGTGTGAAGTTAGCAGAGCATCATGCTCAAACCGTAACCATACACTTTCTGTAGGCGATCAGTCAAAGTAAGGCGACCATGCAGGCTCACGAATATCGCCAGATCGTGACGGCAGCCTAAATTTAACACCAGCATCGAGCGATACTGCGGCTAAAATACCCTTGCCACCCACTTGAGTCGCATAAATAAGCATCGCACCGTTTGGAGCAATACTGGGCGATTCATCAAGATTGGTTTGGGTTAGTACTCGAAGATCACCGGTTTTCATATCTTGTAGCGCGATATGAAACACACCGTTATTACGGTGCACCACAACGAGGCTTTTACCATCGGGGGAGAGCTGTGCACGAGCATTGTAGTCACCCTCGAAGGTTAAACGTTCAACCTGCCCGGAGGCAAGTCTCACTTGGTATATCTGTGGCTTACCTCCACGATTTGAGGTAAATATCACCGATTGGCCATCGACAGCCCAAGTCGGTTCGGTATCAATGCCAAAGTGATTAGTTAAGCGAGTAAAGCGCTTAGAGGCTAAATCCAGGGTATAAATTTCCGGGTTGCCGTCTTTTGATAATACTAAGGCCAACTTTCTGCCATCAGGGGACCACGCAGGTGCGCCGTTCAGGCCTCTAAAATTGGTGAGCTGTTCACGCTGGCCACTGGCTATATTCTGCCTAAAAATAGCCGGGCGGCTGGTTTCAAAAGAGACATAGGCGACTGATTTCCCATCGGGTGACCACGCGGGTGATAGCAATGGTTGCGATGAAGAATATAATTCACGCGCTCTAGCGCCATCGGCATCGGCCACCATCAAGCGATACAGATTCGCCTCACGCTTGGCTTCAATGTATAAAATGCGCGTTGAAAAAGCCCCGCGAATGCCCGTAATGGCTTCAAATACTCGATCACTGACAAAGTGCGCCATATCGCGCAGGTTGTTAGGGCCTACTTCTACGGTCTCGGTGGGGATAATCGCTCGCTGGCTTAGCACATCGAACAATGAAAAGCTTAGACTGTAACCTGTAGCGATCGATTTAATACTACCAATGACTAAATACTCACTGCCCAGTAAACGCCAGTCACGATAGACAACATCCCGTGCTGCCGCCGGAAACGACAACATACTATCGGGCTTTAACGCTCTAAATTGCCCGCTATTGCGCAGGTCATTAGAAATAATTTGCGAGACATTTTCATTAAGTGGGCTCTGCCCAATATAATTAAACGGCACTATTGCAATCACAGTCGGGTTATCGACACCTTCGGTGATTTCAATGGTTTGAAGCTGCGCTGTTGCCAGTAGAGAAAAACAACACAACCATAAGGCAATACAATATTTTTTCACAATCGTAGATCCTTGGGATTAAAGACGAGTTTAAATTCACGAAAATACTTTTCAAATACCCGTGTGGGTATGTCTTTCACTTCAGGGAACCGCTCTACCCGCTTAACCGCCTGTACCGCTGAGCGATCAAATGCGCTGTTGCCACTGCTTTTTGTTACTCGAACATCAACGACCTGCCCGTTGGGTATCATACGAATATGCAACTCGCAAATCATACCCTGCCTTGCAGACCCCGGACGACTCCAATTTTGTTCAATACGTGCTGCAATCAATGCATTATAGGATTGCGATGCCTGCTCATCATCCAGTGCTTGTTGCTCTGCATCCAGGGCTGCCTGCTCTTTTGCCAAGGCATCCGTGACGGCTTGTTGTTCTTGCTCACGTTGTTTTTTCAGCGCTTGTTCTCTGCGCTGTTTTTCTTGTTGTTTTGCTTTGCGCTGCTGCTCTTCGCGTTGCTTCTTAGCGCGCTCTTTTGCTTGCTTCTGTTTTAGCGCTTTTGCCTTTGCGGCCTTTTCTTTAGCGCGTTTTTGTTCTTGGCGTTTTTTCTCAGCCACCTTTTGCTCACGTTTTTTCTTTGCTTCATCAACCTTCGGCACTTTTGGCTTAACCACCGGTGGTTTTACCACCCGCTTAGGCCGTTGTTTGGCGTCGAGCTCGACCAATGTCGCTTTGACATAACTCGGGGTTTTAACCGCGACCGGTTGCGATGCACTCCACCCCCACGTCACCAGTACAACCAGTAATGCGTGTGCCAATACGCTAACAATAATGCCCGGTAGGTAAGAGGCCATTAATACGCCCCCACTACAGCACTAACGCGCCATTGATCGGTCAATACGCTTGAATATAACATCACAAAAGCAATCAACCTGGTGGGTCCGTGACCAGCCCAACAGACTGCGCGCCGGCACTTTGCAGCTCGGACATTAATGTCACCACTAACCCATAAGGCACATTGGTATCACCCCACACTAGCACTGGAGTTGCTGGCTTTTGAGCCAGAATTTTATTCACTTGTGCAGAAATAACCGCTAACGGCTTCGCCTTTTTTTCATCTTTGCCTATATTGATATAATAAGTGCCGTCAGCTTTAACCGACACAATCAATGGTTCTTCGTCATTTTGTGTCATTGGCGCTGAAGGCGCTTGGGGCAGCTCTACCTGTACACCTTGCATCAACAAGGGTGCAGTCACCATAAAAACCACCAGTAGCACCAGCATAACGTCGATATAGGGAACAACATTAATCTCTGCCATGGGTTTTTTTTTGGCTTTCTTATTCGGGTTCGCCATGAATACGACCTACTTAACCGTGCATCTGGCGATGAAGAATCGAGGAAAATTCTTCAGAAAATGTTTCATAGCTGCTGCTCAGTGACTCCGCTCGTGCGGCAAATCGGTTGTAGGCTAATACTGCCGGAATCGCTGCAAATAACCCCATGGCCGTCGCCACTAGCGCCTCAGAAATACCCGGTGCAACGGTAGCCAGCGTTGCCTGATGCACGTTAGCCAGCCCGCGAAATGAATTCATAATGCCCCATACAGTACCAAATAAACCAATATAGGGGCTCACCGATGCCACGCTGGCCAAAAAGGGCAGATTGGCCTCTAGTTTTTCCTCTTCGCGAGAAACTGCAACACGCATTGCACGTTGAGTGCCCTCCATGATTGCATCAGAGTCGGCATTATTTTGCTGCCGCAAACGCGAGAACTCTTTAAAGCCAGCACGAAAAATATTTTCAACGCCATCAACCTTACCGCTGCTTGCCCGGTTATTACCCTGCCGGTATAGCTGTGCTAGATCAATGCCTGACCAAAAGCTTTTCTCAAAACTGTTATAAGCCGATTTAGCGCGACTTTGATAGATGCCGCGCTGAATAATCATTACCCAGGATACAATCGACGCTAAAAAGAGAATGCCCATTACAATCTGTACCAGCAAGCTGGCATTGCTGATTAAGCTCCAGATAGACATTGAGTCGCCAGTGGGGTCATGGGGATTCATAATTCAACCTTTATTCAACCTTTCAGTTCTCATTACTGGCAGCTAGTCTGTTAGTTATTCTCATACAAACCTATTGCCATTACGCTTTGCTACAGCAACGGCTGTATCATTCATTAAGGCCGCTACTGTAGCAGACCTTGTTAGGCAAAAAAATCTATTGGCGCAAATATTCTTCAAGAGATGCTTTTATTGGTGCAGGTGTAGGTGCCGGGCGCATCGCCTTATCAACACACGCTACTTTTACCTCTGCTTCGCACAATAATTCATCACCTCGGCGCACCTGCTGATCAAACACTACATAAGCGCGTGCTATTTTTACCGCCCGAGTCGCCACAACAACCTCATCATCTAACCGTGCTGGGCGGCGATACTTCACTTGCACACTGTGCACCACAAAGAGCAACTCATCATCTAGCACCGAGGTTTTAGCGTAACCCAGCGCACGCAAAAGCTCCGTTCGCCCACGCTCCATGTACTTTAGATAATTGACATAGTACACAATACCACCGGCGTCGGTATCTTCTATATATACCCTAACGGGCAATAAAAATTCCCCTGATACAGACATTTTCTTATCCATTGAATCGGTCATAACATTATCACTTAGACATTACGCGGAGGGAGCCTGCGGGATAGGCAGGCCAAAATGAGTATAGGCAAGCTGAGTCACGATACGCCCACGGGGTGTTCTGGCCATAAACCCCTGCTGAATCAGGTAGGGCTCTAGCACATCCTCAATAGTATCGCGCTCTTCACTGATCGCGGCAGCTAAGCTATCAACACCGACCGGGCCACCATCGAACTTGTCGATCATAGCTAATAGCAGCCGCCGATCCATATGGTCAAAACCACTGTCGTCAACATTGAGCATATTTAAAGCGCTATCAGCCACCGAAGAGGTAATTTGGCCATCGCCTTTCACCTCGGCATAGTCGCGTACACGGCGCAATAAGCGATTGGCGATACGCGGAGTGCCGCGCGAGCGCTTGGCAATTTCACCGGCCCCGGCCTGATCGATCACCACGCCTAACAAGCCTGCCGAGCGGCTCACAATATGGGTAAGATCGGCGACATTATAAAATTCCAGGCGTTGTACAATACCGAAACGATCCCGCAGCGGTGAGGTTAACAACCCCGCCCGAGTGGTGGCGCCAACGAGTGTAAACGGAGGCAGATCCAGCTTTATAGAGCGCGCCGCAGGCCCTTCACCGATCATAATATCGAGCTGGTAGTCTTCCATTGCCGGGTAGAGCACCTCTTCAACAACAGGGCTTAAGCGATGGATTTCATCGATAAACAACACATCGCCAGCTTGCAGGTTTGTCATTAGTGCGGCTAAATCACCGGCTTTTTCCAATACCGGGCCAGAGGTAGTGGTTAATTCAACAGCCATTTCAGCGGCAATAATATTGGCCAGTGTCGTTTTCCCAAGCCCCGGTGGGCCAAACACCAGCGTATGATCAAGTGCTTCTTGGCGCTGCTTTGCTGCACGAATAAAAATATCCATCTGTTCACGCACAACGGGCTGGCCGACATAATCTGCTAGGGTTTTAGGGCGAATAGCGCGATCTTGTACGTCTTCTTGCACCGTGACAGGCGTCGGTGCAATGATTCTCTGCGCTTCGAGTTGGTCTTTTTCGATCATGTAGCGTCCTCTAGAGCACTCAGCATATAAGGTTCTGACATCACTGTGCGCATATTCCGGGTACATTTTGGGCGTATTTCGGGCATAGTAACACAGCGCCTACACTTTGCTTAAACGCTGTAGCGCCGCTCGAATAAGCACCTCACTGGAAGCGCCCTCATGCGCTTTCAACGCCTGAGAAACCATTTTTGCAGCCTCTGCCGGTTTATAACCCAGTGCGACCAATGCGCTCTCGGCATCAGCACTAACCTGAGAGGCACCACGCCCGGCATTAACGCCAAACGTAGCCTCAGTGGTATTAGCGGTGCTGTGCGCATCACTGCCCCACTCTTTTAAGCGATCTTTCACCTCAATAATTAAGCGCTCGGCGGTTTTTTTACCCACACCGGGCACCCGAACCAAGGCCGCTGTATTACCTTCCATTACGCAACGCACAAACTCCTCAACCGGCATGCCCGATAAGATCGCTAAAGCCATTTTAGGGCCAACGCCACTGACCTTAATTAAAGTGCGAAACAAACGGCGCTCATTTTGGGTATAAAATGCAAATAATTGTTGCGCTGTTTCACTCACCGATAAGTGGGTCCAGAGTACAACGGGCTGCCCCACACTAGGTAAAGGGTAAATACTGGTCATAGGCGCTTGCACTTCATAACCTACGCCCTGTACATCAATCAATAAAAAGGGGGGCTGTTTTTCAATTAAAATCCCTGACAAACGTCCGATCATAAATGTATTACCTGTAGAATGAATCGTAAGATGGCCTATAGACTAAGGCGTGGGTGCTACACCATACGGCCACGGCGAAACTGCCGCGCAGAAGCTACTGATATAAGGTGCTGTTGTGTATTGCCGTGGCACAATGCTACCGCCAGTGCATCGGCGGCATCTTCTTGCGGGGTTGCCGAGAGCTTTAACAAGCGCATCACCATATGCTGCACCTGTGTTTTATCTGCGCCGCCATTGCCTACAACCGATTGCTTAACCTTTTTCGCCTCGTACTCAAAAACGGGCAAATCCCGGTTGGCGGCGGCCACAATAGCCGCACCTCGCGCTTGGCCCAGTTTCAGTGCAGAGCCTGCACTTTTGGCCATAAATACCTGCTCAACGGCCATTTCTTGTGGACAATATTCTTCAATTAACTGGCTCACGCCCTCGAAAATACTCTTTAAGCGTTCGGGCAAAGCCCCCTTTGGCAGACGAATGACACCACTTGAGACATATTCATAACGGCCATTAACGCCATTAATAATACCAAACCCCGTTTTCAGTGATCCTGGATCAATACCGAGAATCAACGCCATAAATACCCCTATCTTTTTAACCTTGCCTAGCTTTTTAGTGCATTTAGCTATCCAAAGCCAGTAAGTGCTATAGCCACAGACGTAACATGAGACACATGGTCTACACGCGACTACCCTGTAATTTTATCCAGTAAATGCGCAGTGTGGCAAGCGTGTCACAAAAGATCAAGTGCAGAGGGAAATATGGCATTTGAACAATGCCCTCGCTCTGCGTAAAATAGCGCGTCTTCTACCGCGTGACATAACCTGTGTTAACTTATGGAAGAATTTCTACTATTAGGCATATTTGTATAGCTCTTTGTACACAACTGCCTTAATAGTGTCGTTTAACAGCTGTAGTACAACAAAAGTGACATGGAATCCTATGATTGTAGGCATTGATTTAGGCACCACCAATAGTCTTGTGGCCATTTTTAAAGAGGGAAAAGTCCAAATAATCCCGAATGCACTCGGTGTCAACCTCACCCCCTCTGCGGTTGGCTTAGATGACAACGGCCAGATAATGGTCGGCCAGAGCGCAAAAGAAAGAATGTCGACCCACCCAGAGCTAACCGCGACCGATTTTAAGCGCTACATGGGGACAGACCGGCAGGTTAGCCTCGGCAAAAAGCGCTACCGTGCTGAGGAACTCTCTTCGTTTGTTATTCGTGCGCTAAAAGAGGATGCCGAAGCCTATCTTGGCGAGCCCGTCACCGAGGCCATTATTACTGTACCTGCCTACTTTAGTGATGCCCAGCGCAAAGCGACTAAATTAGCGGGCGAGCTGGCGGGCTTAACCATTGAGCGTTTATTAAATGAGCCCACTGCCGCCGCTATGGCCTACGGGCTACACACTAAAGAAGAAGAAGGTAAATACCTCGTGTTCGACCTGGGTGGCGGCACTTTTGATGTATCGATTCTGGAAATGTTCGACGGCATGATGGAAGTACATGCCAGCGCTGGCGACAACCACTTAGGCGGTACCGACTTTACGGCTCTGGTTGCCCAATATTTTATCACCAACCACGCAGAAACCTTAGGTGTCGAGCCACGCAAAATGCCAGAGGCGTTGAAAAAAAGCTTCTCTATTGTCGCTGAGAAGGCCAAGCGTGAAGTGGGTGATACCGGGAAAAGCCAACAAACGATTCAATGGCAAGGCAAAACCGCTCAGTGCACATTAGATTCAACTATCTTTGAAAAATTAGTGGCTGACCTGCTAGAGCGAATCTCTAAGCCTATTCGTGGTGCGCTACGCGATGCTAAGCTTATGGTCAAAGATATTAATGAGATTGTTTTGGTCGGTGGCGCCACACGCATGCCGTGTATTCGCCAACTGGCAACGCGGCTCTTTCAACGGTTTCCAGCAACCGGCATTAGTCCCGATGAAGTCGTCGTTGAAGGTGCAGCCGTGCAAGCAGGCCTTAAACTACGTGATGCAACACTCAACGATGTTGTGATGACCGATGTGTGCCCTTATACCCTAGGCATTGAAGTGGTCAAAGGCCATAACGATGAGGCCGGTTATTTTGACCCAATTATTGAGCGCAATAACTATATCCCTGTGAGCCGCGTTGAACGCTTCTACACACTTGCAGACAAACAAACACACGTTGAAGTTAAAATATATCAAGGCGAATCGCCCCATGTTAAAGACAATATTTTTCTCGGCCAGTTAACAGCAAACGACATCCCTGAGGCCCCAGCGGGGCAAGAGTCGATTGACGTGCGCTTTACCTACGACATCAATGGTATATTAGAGGTCATTGTCACAGTAACAAGCACCGGTAGTGAATCTAAACTCATTACTGAAGAAAACCCCGGCGTGCTGAGCAAAAGCGATATCGAAGCTATATTTAAAAAGCATGCCGCACTTAAAATTCACCCCCGAGACCAACAAGAAAATGTAACACTGCTCAACCGTGCCGAACGCCTCTATCGTGAATCACTCGGTGATGAACGCGATTTTTTAAGCGAGCAGATTGCACAATTTGAAGCGATTTTAAAACGCCAACAGGTGCGCGAAATCACCGAGGCACGCAAAACCCTCGAAGCGATTTTAGATCAACTCGAAGGCAGCTATTCATTTTAGGAGTTTTCATGGAGTGCTGGGACATACTAGGCATTGATGCCGATAGTGATAAACGTACCATTAAACGGGCTTATGTTAAGCTGCTAAAGCAAAATAACCCCGAAGATGACCCGGAGCGTTTTCAACGTATCCGCGATGCCTATGAGCAGGCGGTTGCTTGGGTTGAATCGATAGATGAGCCTTACATTGATAGCAATGTAGTAGCAGAGAATGTACTAGAGAGCAATCCATTAGAGACCACCACCGATGATGTCTCAACAACTGAAAATACAGCCTTAGCACAGCATCACGAAACTGATACTAGCTCGCCCGAGCATAACCGCTTACAAGAAGCCATTGCCGAAATCGCCCATCATTTAGCGGGCCATCACGAAGAGGCTGCCGTTGCATCGGTACAGTCACACTTAGCTGATGATTTTTTTTGCGGCCTTGACACACGCTACGAATACGAAGGCGAACTACTTATCATGTTGTGCCAGCAAGACATGTTTTATCTGTACTTTGCCGATTTTTTAGCTGAAGCCTTTGAGTGGAATATTAACATTCACGCGCGCCCCTTTTATATCAACAACCAGTTTCAAAGTGAATCCGAATACTACTATGCATTTTCCAGGGTCGCATATTATTACACCACGGCAATCGTTCGGCATGATATTCTCAATCACTACAAGCGCGAACGCCATAATCAGGAGACGGTCGAACAATTAGAACACGCGCTTTTTTCTGAGTTTAACGAAGAGCGTCTTGCCACCTTTAAAACGGATAAAAAGCACCTGAAAATCTTAAAAGCGATTTGCAGCTATATGGATACGAAAGGTTACTTCCAAGACGCACTATCGCCTATTCCTAGCGACACATTACAATGGATCAACGACAACAAACTCTATAGTTCGAAAGACTTGTGGGCACAAGAAGAGCAAGGCCAAAGTGATGGCTCAGACAGCTCTTGGAAGTATGCCATCATTGCGCTTGTGATACTTGTCGTTCTCACAAATATCTTCAGTAATCTGGAAAAGAATAAAAACAAAGAGATTGCCACACCAGATGATCGCCCACAGGAAGCGGCAACCACAAATAACAATGCCAATGAAATGAGCGAAGACGATAAAAAACGACTCATCGAACGACTCATTGAAGCGGCAAAAACACCCTCTGATACTATTGAGCAGCGTGAATAGCTATTACAAATACTGCCTCAATCGCTACCTAAACAAAATCGTTTATTTAATCTCAAACACGATAGCCCAGTATATACCCGGGGGGTTATCATGCTAAATACGAAGTATCGACATATAACTCACAGAAGCGGTTAGCAGTATCGTAGCGACCACTTCAACAATACGTACCACTTTAGGGTCTATATCTTTTCTTACCGCCTCAATCATTGTAAACAAGAGGCTAAAGCTGAAAAATAATCCACCGATCACCATAATCGCTTCGCCTCGTGCCACATAGATTGCCGATGTAGGCACAGGGGAAAAAGTAGGCAATATGACCACGTAACCATAACCAATAATCACACAAAACCAAGCTAAACAAAGGCTGTATATTAAACGTGCAATCATCACATAACCTCCTCTATTTTCGGCCAAAAAGCCGTGATTGTTATGTATTTCTTTCACGGTACATAACATCTGTCCGTAAAACATATTTTTTGCCGTTGATAGGGCTATTAGCTCTATGTGAAATGTTATGAGGAAAGACTAACGCCATGCCTTTTTTGGGCACCACCATCTCCCATGGGAACTGGGTAACGCCCTCTTGAAATGTATCGTTTAAATAAATCATAAACGTTAATAGACTTTCTTCTGATTCAGATCGAACAAAGGAGCCATCTTTATGCCATTTAAAATAGTGCTCTCCACAATAGCGGTAAAACCGAATTCTTTCATTAAGCCCGGTGAGTCACCAGTTATCACATATTTTGGGCAGTAGGTCTTTAGCTCTAATATATAAGACATTGGCTATATTGATATCGTCAACAATGACTCGATCGTTATAGCGAATTTCTTTATTGATTTGCGGGCCTGTAATGGCGTTAATAGTGGCCGTTTCGTAGCGATAATTTTCACTTAAATCAATATAACTATCACACTCGCCAGAGGATAAAAAATCCTCGATGGTAAAAACACCTGAGCCCAACTTTTCAACTCTCATCTCTACTCCTTTTTAGTTTTGGTTTTTTATTACTGGCCAAACCTAGCTTAATACTGTTGAGCGACTAATCATTACAGTCATTTCTAATCTGTTAGCAACCGAGATTTCCACCTTATCATGGGGACCTCCATATCCGACTTAATTGATTTGTTGCGCACTGTTTTAGAATAGTTTTCTACTATCTCGCATATACGCTCAGGGCTAACACCGTTAAGCCTTTGGTGCTTCTCTAAGCGCGGAATATACTGAGACGAACTCTCCATAAGTAAATACAGCTCACTATCATTAAGCCGTTTAATATGATCTCTAATAGTATAGCCCTTTGGGAGCGAACTTGACGGGCTATCACCTACAATTGAAATAAATACCCCGTCTTTTATAGACCAAGTGTTATCATAATAACTTACATCAGGCTCACCATCGTTATTAAACTCTACCGACACCACACATTTTCGACCATTACTAGAAATACCAAGCTGACTATATTCATAAAGCCCACTACCATAATCTTTTAAATGCCAAACACCTACAATGCGCTCATCTAAACTGCGGTAATGTGTTGTAGTACAACCACTAACAAATACTAACCATAAAATAGAAAAAAATATTTTCATTTTCTGTCCTTAACAGATACATTTAGCCAAACCATTTATTTATTACTCACACCACCTGTAGCCTATAGCAGTATTCACCACAATCACACATTAAAAACAAGGCAATCAAATAAATATGAAAAAAAACAAAATATATACCTACCATTACACCAACCACCCAAAGCGTACATTCTATGACTGAACCTATTATTATAAATAATTTAATTCTTTCACGAAACAATGATTTCTATATAAAATATAGCGTATCCCATTTTACTACACTCCCCAAAAAAACAAAAAATATATTAATTTGACACTTATATCATTTAAAGGAAAGGCAATTTTTTGTTAATTTAAAAAGCTTACAATAAAAAGGGAGAATGAAGAAAAGGGGGGATTCTATCCTTTTAGCCATTTTAGTTTTTATAGGTTAATTACTACGATACACTCTAAAGCCGCTCGTTATAGACAAGATAAGCTTACTCGCCTGACCATGTTGTAATAAGTTCCTTTAATCTAAATTAACTATATCTGAAGCAGAAACATTACTCCAATCCTTATCGGGATATCGATAGTAGTATGTCGCACGCCAATAAAAATGATGGAGCGTTATCTCTATATTAGCTCTAGCTTTAATAGCCACAAACTCTGTCCCTTTAGGGTAAAAAAACTTACCTTCGTCAGAGTTAGTCCCGTAGCCTAGAAAGTTATAGGTGCCTGCGGGTATCTTATGGTGCCCCATAGTCTCCATTGTTGTCCTAAATTCGCGCCCATGTGCATCAACCAAAATAATCTCAGGCTTGATCACTTGCTGAGTCGTAGAGTTTTTATAGCCATAGGTTAAATTGTAAAATTTATCCATTTCTATATCTGTTACCACCTCATATTCATCACCCAATGATAATTCAAGGGTATGGATATGAGGCAATACCTTTAAAGGCGTTTCTAATGCAATGGTTTTCCACTCTTGGGTTAGTACAAAGGGGCCTTCAATGTGTTTATCCGTTGGAGC
>Ga0193959_1000183_pt1 | contig 25276 bp, 22 predicted proteins | sample FB_2_MG_FD_140333 | JGI IMG/M metagenome (GOLD analysis project Ga0193959, IMG submission 140333) | Microbial mat bacterial communities from the Broadkill River, Lewes, Delaware, United States - FB_2_MG | ecosystem: Environmental > Aquatic > Freshwater > River > Microbial mats | place: USA... | reverse complement strand
CCTACCTGCTTCTATGAATTCGCCCTACGCCATGCCGATAACCAAGGCGTAGTGTATCAAGGGTTTGTAGAAGCCAACGCTGATAAAATCTTTGAATCGACCAACGCGATGTAATCGCTAACCTATTGCTCCAGCGAAAAACAGAAAAAGCTGATGTGTTATGCATCAGCTTTTTTACGTATGGTCCTTTACAGTAACCTATTGGTCGAAGCCGCCTTGTAAACCATCCCAAAGTGGGTTAAATCAGTAAGTTAAAATCATGGATGAAACATCTTATGTGGTAATAGGCAGCCCCCAATAGATGGAATCCTTATATTAAGGTGTTAGGACACAAGCATTAAGATTGGAGCTTGAATGAAAGATTTGGATGATCACAAGAAAATGGCTGTGCTAAGGAACGTATGAACAAGTCACTCAAGAGCCATTAAAACTGTATTTTCTCTGTGTCGGGGCGCATAAAATGCGCACGTCCGCCCCTTTTTAACCGACTGCAGCCGCCTTTTCAGGCAGTACAGACGGATTAACCCTGTGCTCTCAACATCTGATCAACCCGCACAACATTGGCCAGCGCGAACAGCATGGCCAGCTTGCTGTCGTTTTTCTTCAGGCCACGGTAGCGTGGCTTTTACAAAACCAAACTGGCACTTGATGATCTGAAACGAATGCTCAACTTTCGCACGGATACTGGCTTTCAGATACTCGGTGCGGATTCTGACCTTATTGATCCGAGGGTGTTTTTTCAGTGTCTTCAGCTTCCCTGGCTGTTCAGCGATGTACCAGTCCGCGCTGACATCTTTCAGCTCGTCTCGCTTTTCGGCGCCCCGGTAACCCGCATCAGCAAAGATGAATGCTTCTTCACCATGCAGAAGCTGGTCAGCCTGATTGAGGTCGTGTTCGTTTGCCGCAGTCGTCGTGAAGCTGTGCGTGAGGCCGGTGCGGGCATCAACCCCGATGTGGGCCTTCATGCCGAAGTGCCATTGATTCCCTTTTTGGGTCTGATGCATCTCTTCAAAAACCTGTCGGGCCAGATCGTGGAGTTCGAGCAAGTGTCGGAACTTCAGAATGGTGGTGTGATCGGGGATGGCTTTATCCAGTGATAAGCCAGCAAACAGCCTCATTGAGGCAATCTCGTACAGTGCATCTTCCATCGCTGGATCACTGAGGTTGTACCACTGCTGCATGCAATGAATTCGCAGCATGGTGGACAACGGATATGGCCGTCGGCCGTTGCCAACCTTGGGATAGTGAGGCTCGATTACGGCTTCAAGACGCGCCCATGGGATCAGCTTGTCCATTCGACCCAGAAACTTTTCCTTGCGGGTCTGACGGCGCTTGTTACTGATTTCGCTGTCGGCGAATGTAAGTTGCTGATCCATCTTATGGGTCCTCGATTATGTGCAGTCAGCATTATCCCATGAGGCAGACTTGATCACACCTTCCCTAAGCAGCTTCTTTTGTTTTTTTGGTTGTCAGGGATATGATATGTCTTTATTTATGTATATATACGAATATTAATCTACATAAAGCTATAAATTATATAATTTAGTAGTATTATTACGTAATGTAATGGCTTTGTGCTTCTGTGAAAGCAGGTGTGGCGAAGTATCTTAATTAGGCATTATTAATGAGCATTTTGTGATGTATACACTCGACCAATCAGTGACGTGGAAAAAACTCGAAAAGCTAGCAAAGACAACAAAGAAGGATCGTATTGCCGATTACTTCGCAGATAACTCGGCTCGGTTTGATGATATGAGCCTTCGTTTAGGTGAGTTATTTTTGGATTACTCCAAGAACAAAATCTCCGACGAGGTGTTTGCGTCTTTGTTGCAGCTAGCAGAGCACTCTCCTTTGCGTCAGCGTCGAGCGCAGATGTTCTCCGGTGACATCATCAATGTAACTGAAAAGCGGCCTGTTTTACATGTTGCTTTGCGTAATCGTGGCGATGAATCCATCATCGTCAATGGGCAGGATGTAATGCCGGGGATTCGTGCTGGTCTGGAAAAACTTAAAACATTTAGTGATCAGGTGCGGGAGGGTAAGTGGCTAGGTTATACGGGTAAAAGGGTGCGTCATATCGTCAATATTGGTATTGGTGGGTCGGATCTTGGGCCAAATATGGTGTGTCGTGCGTTGCTTAATTATAAGCACCCTGAATTAAGTATGCATTTTATATCTAATGTTGATGGCCAGCATATTAAAAAGATACTCAAAAGCCTTGATCCTGAAACATCCTTGTTTATCGTTTCGACTAAAACCTTTTCAACCCAAGAAACATTGCTTAATGCTAATAGCGCCAAACGTTGGTTTTTACAGGAGACAGGTTGTACTGAGTCTGATATCGGGCAGCACTTTGTGGCTGTATCGACGAATAAGGCCGCTGCAATGGAGTTTGGTATTCGTAAAGACAGCATTTTTGAATTTTGGGCATGGGTGGGTGGTCGTTATTCGTTGTGGTCCAGTATTGGTCTGCCTATCGCATTATGTATCGGTTATGAGCGCTTTATCGAGCTGCTTGAAGGTGCTTATGAAATGGACCGTCACTTTCTTGAGGAGCCATTGGAAAAAAATATGCCGGTTATTATGGCGTTGATTGGTATTTGGTATACCAATTTTTTAGGTGCGGAGACACAAGCTATCATTCCTTATGATCAGGCGATGCATCAATTTCCTGCCTTTTTGCAGCAGCTTGATATGGAAAGTAATGGTAAGTCGGTTGATATGGAAGGCCATCCTGTCAGTTATGCAACAGGCCCTATTGTTTGGGGGCAAACTGGTTCTAACGGCCAGCATGCTTTCTTTCAGTTGTTGCATCAAGGAACACGTTTCGTACCGATAGATTTCATTGCGTCATTGCAAACAGATGAAGCGGCTGAAGAGCATCACTTTGCATTGCTAACCAATATGTTAGCGCAGGCAAATGCTTTTATGAATGGTGATGTGGATGAAGGGCAGCAGGGGTATGCGAGCTGCCCAGGCAACCGGCCGAGTAATGTTTTGCTGATGGATGAGTTGAGCCCGCGTAATTTAGGGGCATTGATTTCATTGTATGAGCATAAGGTGTTTGTGCAAGGGGCAATCTGGAATATCAATTCATTTGATCAGTGGGGTGTGCAGCTAGGTAAGCGTTTGGCGACTGATATTAGCCGTAATATTGAGCGTAAAAGCGCAGATTATGATGTGTCGACTCAAGGGCTAATGGCTATTGTGAGGCAGCATATGCCTAAGTAACGAGAGAGGATAGAGCCCATGATGGGCTCTATCTATATTGTGCTTAATTAAACTCTTAGAGCTTTTAATGTATTGGTGCCTCCTAGTGCATTGAGGTAGTCACCTTTAGTAATGATGACCAAGTCACCTTTTTTTACGATATCTCGTTCAACCAGTATGTCGATAGCGCTTCTGTTAAGTTTTTCGGGGTCGAGTAGATCTGAGTTAAATGGAACGGCATATACACCCCGATAAAGAGCAACTCTGCGTTGCGTGTCTTCATTGCGAGAAAAGGCAAATATAGGCAATGATGAGCGTAGGCGCGACATCAATTGTGGTGTTGCACCTGTTTCTGTCATGCATATTATTGCTTTTACACCAACTAAATGGTTAGCCGCGTAGATAGCTGATAAGGCAATAGTTTCATCAATGTGATGAAAGTCTTCATTGATACGGTGCTTGGATTTTTTTGTTAGAGGGTGTTGTTCTGCACCAACACAGATGCGGTCCATCGCCTGAACGGTTTCTATGGGGTAGTCACCAGCAGCGGTTTCAGCAGATAACATGACGGCATCGGTATAGTCCAGTACGGCATTGGCGACATCCGATACTTCGGCGCGGGTGGGCATGGGGCTGTTGATCATCGATTCCATCATTTGGGTGGCGGTGATGACCACCGTATTTAACGTGCGAGCACGAGCAATGATATGCTTTTGTACAGCTATAAGTTCTGCATCACCAATTTCTACGGCCAGATCTCCACGAGCAACCATGACGACTTCGGAGGCGCGAATAATATCATCAAGGACTTCAGGGTCGGCTACTGTTTCAGCGCGCTCTATTTTGGCGACCAGCCCGGCTTTGGAGCCAGCCGCTTCAAGCAACGCACGTGCTTCATTCATATCTGCGGCATCGCGCGGGAAAGAGACTGCAACATAATCAACATCAATATCTGCGGCAGTTTTGATGTCTTCTTTGTCTTTATCGGTTAGCGCTTTTGCTGACAAACCGCCGCCGAGGCGGTTAATGCCTTTGTTGTTGGATAGCCAGCCGCCAAGTAGCACTACGGTGTGCAGCTTGTTTTCAAAGGTTTCCGTAACTTTGAGCTCAATACGCCCGTCATCTAATAATAATATGTCATCAACCTTTGCGTCTTCTATCAGCGCTTTATAGTCGAGGCCTACCTGTGTTTGGTCGCCGGCATCACGATCGAGTGTGGCATCCAGAGTAAATGATTGGCCAGCCTCTAATTGGACTTTTTGGTCGGCAAAGCGAGATATTCGAATCTTAGGGCCTTGTAAGTCTCCTAATATGGCAACAAAACGACCATGTTTTTTCGATAACATACGTACCATTTTGGCGCGTTTGCGATGGTCTTCTGCTTCTCCGTGGGAAAAGTTAAGGCGCATTACGTCAGCCCCAGCGATAATCAGGTTTTCTATCTGTTCTTCGCTGTTGGTTGCAGGGCCTAGAGTGGCGACTATCTTAGTGCGTCTTAACATGTTTCTGTGCTCCTCAAGCCTGTGCTTGAATTAAGGCTATGGTGTTGTCTAGCATGCGGTTGGAGAAACCCCACTCGTTGTCATACCAAGACATTACTTTTACTAACCTGCCAGAAACCTTCGTCTGTGTGCCGTCGAAGATGGAGGAGAGGGGGTTGTGATTAAAGTCTACAGAGACAAGAGGGGTAGTGTTATAGCCTAAAACGGTAGAATGTTTTGCAGCTGCAACAATAAGTTGATTTACTTCATCTACTGTGGTTTCTCGTTGTGCAATAAAAGATAGGTCGACTAGCGATACATTTATAGTTGGTACGCGTACTGCCATACCATCTATTTTTCCAGCTAGTTCTGGTAAAACTAACCCTACCGCTGCTGCTGCTCCTGTTTTAGTTGGGATCATCGAGTGAGTTGCAGAGCGAGCGCGGTAGGGGTCTGAGTGATACACATCTGATAGATTTTGATCATTAGTGTAGGCATGGATTGTGGTCATTAGGCCGCTTTCGATACCGATTTTTTGTTGTAAAATCTGCGCGATCGGTGCTAAGCAATTGGTAGTGCATGATGCATTGGAAATAACTTGGTGAGACTGGCGCAGTGCGTCATCATTAACACCAAAGACAACGGTTGCATCAACACCTTTGCCAGGCGCAGATATAATGACTTTGCGTGCTCCTGCAGTAATGTGTTTGGCAGCTTGGTCGCGTTCGGTGAACAAGCCGGTGCATTCATAAACCACATCGATATTTAGGGCTTTCCAAGGGAGGTCGGCAGGGTTGCGAATTGCGCTGATCGAAATCTTGTCGTCATTAACGGTGATGCTTTCAGCGTCATGTTCAACATTTCCGGCGAAGCGTCCATGAACGGTATCGTATTGAAATAGGTGTGAATTGATAGACGCATCACCTAAATCGTTAATGGCAACAACTTGAATTTTGTTGCGATAGTTGTTCTCGTAAAGTGCGCGCAGTACATTGCGGCCGATACGGCCAAAGCCATTAATTGCAACACGGATTGTCATTGATGTTACCTCGGGATGGGTGTTTAATTTTATATTGCTAATAGTACGTATTAATTAGTAAAAATCAATGGTTGTTTATATGTTTTATATGTAAACTTACATATATAAATGATGCGCAGGCGGTTTTGTCTGTCTATATGGGTGATGAGTCAGGAGTTTTAAATGCACGCCGTTATTGAGCAAGTCACAGCACGTATTATTGAGCGTAGTAAGCCAACCAGAGATGCCTATTTGCGCCAGATGAAAGACGCAGAAAATAAGGGTGTTCATCGTTCTAGTTTATCTTGTGGGAACTTAGCGCATGGATTTGCTGCGTGTGGTTCGCAAGATAAGCAGTCGTTGAAAATGATGAATGCTGTAAATGTCGGTATTATTTCATCATATAACGACATGTTGTCTGCTCATCAACCATTTGCTGACTTTCCTGATTTGATTCGAGATGCTGTTAAGGAGCTGGGTTCTGTTGCGCAGTTTGCGGGAGGAGTACCGGCGATGTGTGATGGCGTAACTCAAGGCCAGCCCGGTATGGAGTTGAGCCTTTTTAGCCGTGATGTAATAGCTATGGCAGCTGCTGTAGGCTTATCTCACAATATGTTTGATGCAGCATTATATTTGGGGGTATGCGACAAAATTGTTCCTGGGTTATTAATAGGTGCATTGCGTTTTGGGCATTTACCTACGCTGTTTGTGCCTGCTGGACCCATGCCGAGTGGTTTACCAAATAAAGAAAAAGCTAATATCCGCCAGCTTTATGCTGAGGGTAAAGTCGATCGCGATGCCTTACTCCAGTGTGAATCAGACTCTTATCACAGCCCAGGTACTTGTACGTTTTATGGTACGGCTAACAGTAACCAGATGGTTGTTGAAGTAATGGGGTTGCATCTACCGGGTTCATCTTTCGTAAACCCCGGCACTCATATGCGTGAGGCGCTAACTCGTGAGGCCGCGCAGCAAGTAGTACGAATTACAGCGCAAAATGGCCGTTTTACTCCGCTTTATGAAATTATAGATGAGCGTTCTTTGGTTAATGCAGTCGTAGCTCTATTGGCCACAGGTGGTTCGACTAACCATACGATGCATTTAATTGCGATTGCCAAAGCGGCGGGTGTAATCATTAACTGGGATGATTTTTCTGATCTGTCTGATGTGACTCCCTTGCTGGCGCGTGTTTATCCTAACGGTGAGGCTGATATCAACCACTTTCAGGCGGCGGGTGGTGTTGGCTATCTGGTGCGTGAGTTGTTGGCGGGCGGTTTCCTGCATGAAGATGTTATGACAATCATGGGTAAAGGCTTGTCGCGTTATACGCAGGAGCCGTTCTTAGAAAACGGTAAGGTTGTTTGGCGAACAGGTGTGTCGGAATCTCTCGACAGTGCCGTACTTAGCACAGTTGCACAGCCTTTTAGTGCTGATGGAGGCTTAAAGCGGCTAGAAGGTAATTTAGGGCGTGGTGTTATAAAAGTATCTGCTGTTGCATCTGAGCACCGTATTGTTGAAGCACCTGCTGTGGTTTTTGAGGATCAGGACGAGTTAGCTGATGCTTTTAAAGCAGGTGAGTTGGAACGGGATTTCGTTGCTGTTGTACGTTATCAAGGACCCAAAGCTAATGGTATGCCAGAGTTACACAAACTGACGCCGTATCTCGGTGCCTTGCAGGATCGTGGGTTTAAGGTAGCGCTGGTGACAGATGGGCGTATGTCAGGGGCGTCGGGTAAAGTGCCTGCAGCTATACACGTATGGCCTGAAGCAAGTGTTGGTGGCCCGTTAGCGCAAGTTGCAAATGGAGATATGGTACGTCTAGATGCAACAACAGGTATTTTACAATTGATAACTGATAATGATGAGTGGTTGAAGCGTGGTCAGACGATACCTGCATCCGCAGCCAATCATCACGCTTCTATGGGGCGTGAGTTATTTGCACCTATGCGTCAACAGGTTAGTTGTGCGGAAGAGGGCGCTAGTGTATTTGTGTTTTAGGATATGAAAACAGCCTGTTTGGTTATGTGCGAAAGGAGCTTTGAGTGTGTTGTGGGGTGTATTCGCAATGAAAGTACTGAGGTATCCGTTTAATGGTGATGCATAAAAGTAACAGCGTACACGATAATGCGGTGCGTGTTTTAGTTGATAGTATGGATCAAGGAATACATGAGCTTGAGTGGCATGGGTTTCCGGTGCGTTTGATAAAACAGCCATGGGGAGAGTTGCTGATTTCGCTTCATGGTGCTCAAGTACTGCACTTTCAGCCAATCGGCGAGCACCCGATATTATGGTTAACTTCTCAGCCTAAGTCTTCCCCTAGTGCTATCCGTGGCGGTGTGCCATTGTGCTGGCCTTGGTTTGGTAAACACCCAGAAGATGAAGCGTTGCCTGCTCATGGTGTCGCTCGCACTGATCAATGGCAATTGATTGGTGAACTGGTAAGCGAATCTGGGGGGTGTTGGATTTTAGCTCCAGAAGAAAATCTATGGTCTGATTTATCGCTGAGTATTTGTATAATTGTAGATCATGGTAGGTTGACTGTTCGTATGACGACAGAGAATATTGGGCAAAATTCGCACTCGGTCTCCCAGGCGTTGCATAGCTATTTTGCAATTTCGTCACTGGGCCAGGCTGAGATCCGAGGGTTGGCAGGTTGCCTTTATATTGATAAGTTGCAGGCAATAACCGGATTTGAGTTAGACACTCCTTTTTTTATAACGCAAGAAACAGATCGAATTTATTCTCATAACAAAGGTGTGTTGTTGGTTGATCATGGCTGGCAACGTGTGTTGAGTATTATTAAGCAGTGTAGCGGTTCAACGGTGGTATGGAATCCTGGGGCAGCAGCGAAGCAATTGGTTGATGTTGGCCTGAGTCAGGTTGATGATTTTGTCTGTGTTGAGGCGGCTCGAATTGCGCCTTTTGATAATATCATTTTACCCGTTGGTGAGTCTGTGAACTTTGAAACTACGATCTCTCTGGCGCCGTATGAGCCTGCTCAACCATAAGTAAAGAAGCGTTGCCCATGGTTTTGGCATCTAACTCATCGTTAAAAATTGCTATTTGCTGCTATAGCGAACCTGGTTAAAATAATTAATAAGGCTATTGGTTGAGGCATCATGCCGTGTAACCTCTTTCGCGCTGCCAAGTTCTGGCAAGATGCTGTGTGCTAGCTTCTTACCCAGCTCTACACCCCATTGATCGAATGAGCAAATATCCCAAATAATACCCTGTACAAAAAGCTTGTGCTCATAAAGTGCAATTAGAGCACCTAAGGTGCGTGGGTCGAGTCGCCTAAGTAATAGAGTGTTCGTAGGGCGGTTGCCTTCGTGAACTTTATGAGGGCCTAAGTGCTTAATTTTTTCTTCTGACAGCTTTTGTTCTGACAGCTCTTGGTGAACTGTTTCAGCATCAACCCCGTACATGAGAGCTTTTGTTTGAGCAAAAAAGTTTGACATCAAGTTTTCATGATGGCCGCGTATAGGCGTTGTGCTTTCTATGGAGCCGATAAAGTCAGCGGGAACAATATTAGTGCCTTGATGAAGGTATTGGTAGAAGGCATGTTGGCCGTCTATTCCTAATTGCCCCCAGATAATAGAACCTGTTTGATAAGGTACTTTTTCGCCTTGCTGGTTGATATGTTTGCCATTGCTTTCCATCTCTGCTTGTTGCAGATATGCGGCGAGCCGCCCTAGAGGCTGATCGTAAGGTAGGATTGCCTGAGATTGGCAGCCCATGAATGAGCTATTCCATAAACCTACCAATGCTAGCAATATGGGGGCGTTGTCTCTTGCCGGTGTGCTTCGAAAGTGACAGTCCATATCATGAGCACCACTGAGTAGTTCTTCAAACTGTTCAAAGCCGAGATACAGTGCGATAGGCAGGCCGATAGCCGACCAAATGGAAAAGCGGCCACCTACCCAGTCCCACATTTTGAAAATATTCTCTTTAGCGATACCAAAGTCTTGTGCAGCTTCTTTGTTAGCAGAAACGGCAACAAAGTGCTTTTTTACAGCTCGTTCATCAAAAGCGAAAGCCATCAGCCAATTGCGAGCTGTTTGTGCGTTAATCATGGTTTCGGATGTAGTGAAGGTTTTGGATGATATAACAAAGAGCACTCGCTCGGGGTCTAGTGAGCGCAGTATTTCTGCGATTTGTACGCCATCAACATTAGAGAGAAAGTGAACTCGAATCTTGCTATCTGCATAGGGCTTTAGTGCTTCAGCTACCATTCGTGGCCCTAGATCCGACCCACCAATACCGATGTTAACGACATCTGTGATAGACTTTCCAGAATAACCAAGCCAGTGGTCTTCACGAACTTGATCGGTAAATTCGCGGATTTTTTCTAACTCTTTATTGATGACTTCCATTACATTCTGGTTGTCGACATAAATAGGCGTGTTGTTGCGGTTGCGCAAAGCGGTGTGCAAGACGGCGCGATCTTCTGTTGTATTGATACGGTCTCCGCGAAACATTTGTTCGCGTTTGCCTTCAACATTGGCTTCATGAGCGAGATTAATTAGGCCGCTGACTGTTTCCTCGCAGATAGGGTTTTTGGAGTAGTCGAACAAGATGTTCTGTACTTGCAGCGAAAAGCGATTGAAACGAGTAGGGTCTTCATCAAACAAGGATTTGAGATGACGTTTCTTCATTTTCTCGGCATGTTCTTGTAAGAACTGCCAAGGAGCGCTGTTTTGTATCTCAGGCATAACTTTTCCTCAAGTAGTCTTGGCTTGGTTAGCCAGAACGTACTGTGTTTTTATTTTATTATGCATCCTCAGCTAGGCTTAGGCTCTGGGTGAGAGCTGTTGCTAGAACTGAGGGGGGTTGTGTCACGAATCTCTGCTACAAAATCATAGGTATCACCGGGAAAATATGAGCAGGTAAACTCGACCGGTGTATCGTTTTCCAGCAGTCCTAAGCGCTCGATGTAGAGAACGGCGCTATTGGTTGGTATTTGCAGTAAATTTGCTCGGGTTTCATCAATGGCGATGGCACGTAAGCGCTGTAAAGCTTTAACGGGGCGTAGCCCGCGACTAGACATGGCTTCGTAAAGTGAACCGTCAATTTCAAAGGGGTTATCTAGGTACCGACGGGGGATGGAGGCTATCTCTAGTCCCATCGGTTGGTCATCGACAGTCCGCAAGCGGTGAAAACGAACAACTTCTTCATCGGGCTCTAGTTTGAGGGCTCGTTGTTCCTCTTCGGTGGCGAGCCCTAGTGATCGGTCGAGCCATTTAGTACCGGGAACCTTGCCGCGCTCTTGAATGATTTCTGTGAAACTTTTGAGTGCATTTAGCGGTTGTTCAACACGATCACTAACGAAAGTTCCTGCTCCTTGGCGCTGGGTTAGTAATCCCTCAATAACTAAATCATCTATAGCACGGCGTACCGTGACACGAGAAACGTTCATCGCTGTGGCAATTTCTCGTTCAGCGGGTATGACGTCACCGAACTCAAGCACGCCACTCTTTATTGCATCTCTAATGCGCTGTTGAAGTTGCTGATAGAGTGGCTTAGCATCACGAGAAATTTGCTCAGAACTGTCAAATATCTGATGAATGAGGCTCTCGGCTTTATTCATTACTCATCTACTCTTCTTTAAAATGTTGTCATAGTAGGTAGCTTGCTGTCCTCATGCTTAACTCTACTTCTGCTTTTTGGCGTGCTAGCTCAACATGCGACTGGATATTACCTGCCTTAGTACGACGTAGCGATAGTTCATCTTGGTTAAATACATGGGCGCTATGGGGATTGAAACATAACTCAATTGTTTCACCGATAGTGGTTGTACTATCTCCATGAGCACGAACGATGATCTCTTCGTTGTTCGCTAACCTTAAATATAGGTAACTGGCTTCACCAAGTTGTTCTACTAACGTGACCTTTCCTTTAATGGTTGTGCTTTCGTGGTTGCCTTCATGAAGGTGCTCTGGGCGTACTCCTAGGGTGATTTTCTCACCAACTTTTACTTGGCTACTTTCAACATATGCATGAGTGTAAGAGCCGTTGTCGAGTTTTATTTCGATATGATCATCGGCAAGTTCGGTTACTTCTCCTTGAAGAAAGTTCATCTTCGGTGAACCGATAAAGCCTGCTACATAAAGGGTGTTAGGGTGTTGATATAACTCCAAAGGAGTGCCATATTGCTCTACACGTCCTTTGTTCATAACAACAATTTTATCACCTAAGGTCATGGCTTCAACTTGGTCATGGGTGACGTAGATAATAGTGGCACCTAACTTTTGATGTAGTTTTCCGATTTCTACGCGTGTCTTGACGCGTAGGGCTGCATCTAAATTTGATAATGGTTCGTCAAAAAGAAATACATTAGGGTCGCGTACAATTGCTCGGCCGATAGCGACTCGCTGTCGTTGTCCACCCGAAAGCTCCCGGGGTAGCCGATCAAGCAGGTGGTCAATATGTAAAGTAGTAGCGGCTTTTACTACCTTTTCTTTGATTTCTGCTTTGCTTTTTCCTGCTATTTTAAGGCCGTAAGATATGTTCTTATAGACACTCATGTGTGGGTAAAGAGCATAAGATTGGAATACCATTGCTATTCCGCGTTGAGCTGGCGGTAGATTGTTAACCCGCTGGCCGGCTATTTGAAGCTCGCCACTAGATATCTCTTCAAGACCCGCAATCATCCTTAGTAAAGTGGATTTACCACAACCGGAGGCGCCAACCAGTACGACAAATTCACCGTGTTTAATATCTAAGTTGATACCGTGAAGAATTTCGATGTCGCCATAGTTTTTCTTGATGCTAGTGAGTTGTACGTCAGCCATTATTTACCTCGATAATTATTATATTAGTTACTACTGAGTCGGTTTTAGTATTGAGCACAAGACTCACTTGACGGCACCTGAAGTTAAACCTCGAATGAGTTGGCGAGAGAAAATCAGGTAAAGCACTAATATTGGAACGATAGCTAAAGTTAGAGATGAGAGTACTGCATTCCAATCAGTAACGTACTGGCCAACAAACTGTTGCACACCCAGAGTGATGGTTCGGGTTTCTTCACCAGATGCCAATATGAGTGGGAACCATAGATCATTCCAAATTGGGATCATGGTGAAAACTGCCACAGTAGCCATCGCTGGACGAATCAAAGGCAATATTATCGTGAAAAATATCTTATACTCGCTGACATTATCACACCGTGCTGCCTCTTTTAACTCTTTGGGAATCTGGCGAATAAACTCAGAAAGAATAAACACAGCTAAGGGTAATCCTTGTGCGATGTAAACGAGTACGAGGGCAGTGAGAGTGTTAACTAAGTCGAGATCTGCCATCAAATTCAGAATGCTGACTGTGCCCAAGCGAATTGGAATCATGATGCCCATCGCGATGAGTAGTGCTATAAACAGGTTTCCCTTGAATTTGTATTCGGTTAAAGCCCAGGCTGACATTGCACCGAATAGCAGCACAAAGAACAGAGCAATGACAGTCACAATCAAGCTATTGTTAAAGTAAAGAAGAAAATCGGAACGCAGGAGTACCTGTTCAAATCCAATAGTGCTAAATGTATCCGGAGTGGGTAGGGCTAGAGGGTCATTAAATATCGCCTTGCGTGTTTTTAATGAGTTGATAATGATGACAAAAATCGGAAAAAGCGCGATGAGGGTGTAAGTCAGTAACACCGCATGCATCATTACTTTTTTGCCGTTGTTATGTCCGATTAGCTTTTGTGTGATGGTAGACATCTTTTTATTCTCTTTTTAAAGCTGAAAGCGCTGCATGCGACGTTGTACTAGGAATAGATAGATAGCCACGCCGATCAAAATAATAAGGAACATCAGGGTTGCAACGGCTGCGCCCATCGTTGTGCTACCTTCTTGTAATTGGAATCCGAAGAAAGTGCGATAGAACAAGGTGCCCATAATATCTGTGGAGAAATTTGGACCTGCTACAGCGCCTTTCACTGCGTAGATAAGTTCGAAAGCGTTGAAGTTAGCCACAAAGGTTAGAATCGATACCATACCAATGGTAGGGAAAATTAATGGCAGTTTGATATGCCAGAAAGTTTGCCAAGGGTTAGAGCCGTCTACAACACTTGCGTCGGTCAGGTCATCTGGAATGCCTAATAATGCTGCGTATATCAACATCATTGGGATGCCGACAAATTGCCAAACTGAGATTAGTGCTAACGTTATTAGGGCACTAGTTTCTTTACCTAGCCATGAATCGAAAAAGTCGCCTAGTCCGATGGCGTAGAGGAGGTTTTCGCTTATACCCCAAAGAGGGCTTAATAATAGCTGCCAAACAAACCCAATAATAACCACAGAGAGCATGGTTGGCATGAAAATTAATGTACGATAACTGTTACTAAAGCGTAATTTCGGCGAGCTTAGTAGTGCTGCTAAAAATAGCCCAATAGGGTTTTGTACCAACATGTGAATAAGGAAAAATTTAGTGTTATTCCACAGTGCATTCCAGAACGGCTCGGACCAGACTGCATCAAATAGCAGTGTTCGGTAGTTATCGAGCCCAGCAAAAGTGCGCTTTCCTATACTGTCTTCTTGAAAAAAGCCTAGCCAAAGAGTGTCGATTAACGGATAAACACTAATACAGAGGTAAATCAGTAGGCCTGGTGCGAGAAAAAACAAGATATGCCAGGGGAACTGACTTTTGATGGTGTTGTTAGAATTGCTCATAATTGTATATCCGGGCTTATCATCTACAGCATGAGAAACTGCCGAGGGAAGGGTTTCCCCTCGGCCTTAAAACGCTATTATTGTTGAGGTTTGTACCACTGCGATAGTCCGTGTTGGACTTGTTTAGCAGCTTCTTCTGCAGTCATTTTCCCATTTAATACCTGAGAGCTAACATTCCAAAGATCATTTTCCATGCTAGGAGTTCCACGCGATAGAATTTGATAAGAGTTACGGATAGTTTGCTTACATTTACTACGCCAGCTCATGAATTCACGAGCAACAGGGTCTTTGATTTCAACCTTATGGTTGGCGAGAGAGAAGAAACCAGGCAGTTGATTAGAGTAAAGCTCAGCGAAATCTTGCGTTGTCATCCAAGAAAGAAATGTCTTGGCTGCTGCTTTGTTTGTGCTTGATTTATTAATTCCCATGGCAATATCGGTATGGTCGCTGATATAGCAAGTATCCTGGCCGTCAGGTGTTGGAGGGAAAAACGCACCAAACTCAAAGTCAGCTTGGTCATTAAAGGTAGGGATATCCCAAGACCCTGCTGGATAAATTGCGCCACGTCCTAAGGTGAACAGGTTTTGAGAGTCAGCATATTTTTGTGCCTCATAACCTCGGCCCATATAAGGCCCCCATTTAGATAGGTGCTCCCATACTTTGACATATTGAGGATCGCTGATTTTTTCGCTGCCTGAGATTAAACCTTTACGGCCTTCTTCGCCTTTCCAATAGTTAGGCCCGATGTTTTGAAAACCCATTGTAGCTGCTTCCCATTGATCAGATGTTCCCATCACTAGAGGAACGTAGCGGCTTTCATTTTTGATGGTTTCTAGTGCTGTGAAGAACTCGCTTTCGGTCTTTGGTGCATTAATACCAAGTTCTTTAAAGATCTCTTTGTTGTAGATGAAACCGTGAATGACAGATGCCATAGGTAGGCAGAAAGAATTTTTACCATCATCTGTTATCCAAGCACTTTTGGCGACATCAGAAAAATTATCCATGCCTTCGATATCATTTAAGCTTTCTAAGTGGCCTTTTGTATAAAGGCTAAGTGATACATCAAATGGACGGCAAGTAATTAAGTCTCCAGCCGTGCCGCCTTGTAGTTTTGCAGACAGAGCAGAGTTGTAGTCGCTTGGAGGAGTGGGTGAAAACACAACCTCAATGTCTGGGTGCTGCTTGTTAAAAGCAGGGATTATGATGTCATTCCAAATCTTGGTGTCATCATTACGCCAGCTTTCGATAACGAGCTTGTTAGCACTTAATGCTTGAGCGCTGGCTGTTGCAGCAAGGATGCTCAAGGACAGCGTGGCTAGTTTTCGGGTGAGTGTTTTCTTCATTATTATTATTCTCCGCTACTTGTTGTTGTTTACGGCTTTGGGGTTATTGGTTTTAAAGTTTTGAACTTAATATTAATACCAATATAAAACAAAAGGTATGCTATTGACAGTACCAATTTGTCATTTTTTTGAAATATCATGAAGATTAGCGCTTTGTATTTGAAGTTTGGTCTTGTTTTTTTAGGTTTGTTTTTGCTTAATTGGTATTGTTTTGGTATTGTTTTTGAATAGATTGCTTTGCATATGCAGGCAAGAACTAAAAGACGTAAATAGCTTGGGGGTGATATGCAGGTGATTGTGGTTGATACGGCACAGGATGTGGCAATGCTGGGTGCTGATCATATTTGTCGTTTGTTGAGTAAAAAAGATAATGCGGTACTAGGGTTGGCTACTGGAAGTACACCAATCGCATTGTATCAAGAGTTGATTGAGCGTTATCGACGTAAAGAAGTTATGTTTCGTTCAGCGCATTCTTTTAATCTGGATGAGTATGTTGGGATTGCAGCTGAGCATTTGCAGAGCTATCGCTTTTTTATGAACCAGCAGTTATTCGAGCACATTGATATACAATTAAAGAATACTCATGTGCCAGACGGGATGATTGATCCTATACAAGCTGCAGATGATTACGAGGCTTTAATTAATGCTGCTGGAGGGATTGATCTACAAGTATTGGGAATAGGGCGTAATGGCCATATAGGTTTCAACGAACCTAGTTCCAGTCTTGGGTCGCTAACGCGAATTAAAACGCTCACACCTGACACTATTCGTGATAATAGTCGATTCTTTTCTGCTGATGAGTTCCAGCCCCGTTTGGCAATTACTATGGGGATAGGTACTATTCTGCGTGCAAAAAAAGCACTGTTACTGGCAACGGGCGCTAGTAAGGCTGATGCAATACAGGCAATGGTTGAAGGTCCTTTGTCGGCTAGCTGTCCTGCTTCTGCATTGCAGTTGCATGCTAATGCGGTCGTGATTGTAGATAAAGAGGCTGGAGCCAAGTTAGTGAATCATGAATATTACCATTGGGTCCGTGCAGAAACAGATCAGTTAATTGTAGGCTTGAAATGAAAGAAACATATTTTTTAGGCATAGATGGTGGGGGGACCTCCTGTCGGGCAAGGCTCTGTGACTCTCAAGGTAAAACGCTAGGAGAAGGCCTTTCTGGAAGTGCTAATGTTCGCTTGGGTTTGGATGTGGTTTATGGATCTATTATGTCTGCAACACAAGAGGCGTTACAGATGGCTGGTTTGCCCTTAAGTGTTCTTGGTCATACTTATGCGGGGTTTGGTTTGGCTGGTGCTGTGAGTGAGGTTGCAAAAGAGAGTGTTCGTAACCATGCGCATCATTTTGCTGGTGTAGCGATTGAAACCGATGCTCATACTGCCTGCTTAGGAGCGCATGGAGGTAAGGATGGTGGGATTTTAATCATAGGGACAGGTTCTTGTGGTGTGGCTTGTGTCGATGGGTTGTTTAGTCTTATCGGCGGCTGGGGGTTAATGGTATCTGATCATGCTAGTGGTGCTCAGTTGGGTCTTCGAGCATTGCGTTATGCGCTTCAGGCGCATGAGGGTGTTGTGCCGGTAACAGTCTTGAGTAAGCGGTTGATGGCTCAGTTTAACCATTCTGCAATCGATGTGCTTAGTTGGGTAGAGCAGGCTAGGCCTTGCGATTATGCTAGTTTTGCTCCTCAAATTATTGAACATGCCGCAGAGAAGGATCTATTGGCTGTTGATTTATTGAATACCACGGCAGTTGAGGCGACTGCCATGATTGAGCGCCTACAGAGCTTGGGGGCAAAGAATATTTGTTTGATGGGTGGTTTGAGTGAGGTTCTGCGCCAATGGTTGCCACTGGAAATTAATAATACGTTGACAGGTGCTCAAGGGGATGCGATGGATGGTGCAATCTTACTGGCTCAGCAACAATTTGAGAGGGGGTGTTAATGCGATATGTATTGACTCAGTGTCGTGTTTTTACCGGTACGCAGATTATTGAAGAGTGTGCCGTAGCAGTCAATGATGGGCAGATTGTATCAGTGGGGCCTTTGGCGGAGATTGATTCTTCCTTGCCACGAATTATGCTTAAAAATCAATTGTTAGTACCAGGGTTTATTGATACTCAGGTTAACGGAGGAGCTAATGTTTTATTTAATGAAGCTCCTAGTATTAAATCGGTTCGGGCCATTGGTGAGGCCCATCGACAGTTTGGTACTACAGGTTTTTTGCCGACGTTAATCAGTGATACTCGTGTTAAAATGGAGGCTGCTCTGGAGGCTGCTCAGCAAGCGCTGGCTGAGAAGGTGCCGGGTGTTTTAGGTGTTCATTTGGAAGGGCCTTTTCTTAATCAGGAGAGAAAAGGCGTGCATCCAGAAGAGATGATTCGCTTGCCGGAGGAGGGGGCTGTTGAGTTATTGGCGTCGCTGGGTAGTGCGGGTAAGACTTTAGTTACTCTTGCGCCAGAGAGGATGCCGCCGGGATTTATTCGCCAATTAGTAGATTCTGGGGTTATCGTTGCGGCAGGTCACTCTGCAGCGAGTTATGATCAAACACGAAGTGCGCTAGACGAGGGGTTGAGTGGCTTTACTCATTTGTTTAACGCTATGTCTCCTCTAACCAGTCGTGAGCCAGGAGTGGTAGGAGCTGCGTTAGAGGATGATAGTAGCTGGTGCGGAATTATTGTTGATAACCACCATGTTCACCCTGCTGCATTGAGGGTTGCTATCAAGGCCAAGCCGTGTGGCCGAATGATGTTGGTAACTGATGCGGTGCACAGTGTTGGCTCTGATCAGTCTTTGTTCGAGCTATTAGGGCAAAAAATAATTTGTGAGCAGGGGAGGGTTAGCACGGTTGAGGGAACGCTAGCTGGATCTGATCTAGATATGGCCAGTGCTGTACGTAATTGTGTTGAAATTGTTGGATTAAGTTTGGAAGAGAGCTTGCGTATGGCGTCGCTGTATCCGGCTGAGTTTCTTGGTTTAGGTGATCGATACGGGCGTATTGAGCCGGGCTATCAAGCTAGTATGGTGTTATTGAATGATAAACTGGAAGCGCTGGAAACTTGGATCGACGGTGAAAGTGACGGTCGTTTGTAATACTTTTTAATGTGGTTGCTGCTAAAAAAAGGTTGCTGTTGGGCTTGTCGCTCAACGAGCTTCCTTGGTGGTATGAGTTTGATTTAATAGGATGGTTGGTTGATGGATGATTTTACATGGGTTGGTTGGGTGGCAGCGTTTTGTACAACCTTGGCTTTTGTTCCCCAAGTGGTGACAATATTAAGAACCGGTAATGTTGAGGGGGTTTCGTTAAGTACTTACGCATTATTTACGTTAGGTTTATCGATATGGTTGGCTTATGGAGTGATTTTAAGCGACCTGCCAATGATTTTGGCTAACTTAATCGCTTTTCTGTTAGCATTTGCAGTGTTGAGTCTCACGCTGTATCAGCGTTTAAGTGTTAAAAAAAGGCCTTATTGAGTTTTTGTTTAATTTAGTTAGCGAGGGTTTCAGCTGTTCAGGTTAGGTAGCTCTTTTCTCATTTTGTATGGGCAATCAATGTAATGCATTTGAGTATTGCGAACGGTATGCAGATCATTGTGATCACCCTACTTGGGGTTTTAGAATGGCTATTGAATTTTTTATTTGTCCTTAGTTAACGTAGCACTAGTGCATGCTTGTTTAGCCAGTTGGGTGACGGCTGTCCAGTCCTTCGCTATTACTAGCTCTTCCGGGGTGAGCCAAGTTCCGCCGACACACATTACATTCGATAGTGCTAAGTAATCTGCAGCGGTATGAACGCGGATGCCGCCTGTTGGACAAAAGTGAATGTCGCTAAATGGGCCTTGGAATGCTTGTAGCGTGTTGGTTCCGCCTGATATCTCGGCTGGGAAAAACTTGAAGCGTTTGTAGCCGCGTTGGATGCCTTCCATCATTTCGGATACGGTTTGGATTCCTGGTAGGAAGGGGGTTTTGCTGTTAATGCCGTATTCGAGTAACTCGGTTGTAATACCGGGGCTTACGATGAATGAGCTACCGCAATCGACCGCGGATTGAAAGTCATTAGGTGTGACAACTGTACCTGCACCGACTATTGCTCCGGGTACGTGTCCCGCAATGGCTTCGATAGCTTTTAAGGCGGCGGTGGTGCGTAAAGTGACTTCTAAAACGGGCAGCCCGCCCTCTACTAGCGCTTGGGCCATCGGAATAGCATCTTCGACGTTATTGATGGTAAGCACAGGGATTATTGGTCCTAAGTGGCAAAATTTATCAACTTGGTGTGTCATGTCATTAGATAGAGTGTTGTTCATACACGGTCCTGTATCTGTGCTAAAGCACTACTTGTCTTTGGGTGGTGCTAAGTGTTTTTTGTCGTGTTTTTGGGTGGTTAGGGTGTCCAGTAAATAGTGAGTGGGTGCCTTAAAAAAATATTGATTGGCATTGAATGCGGGTCTTCTTCATGCAATGCCTTGGCTAGTGTTTCTAGTTTGCTTTCTCCTTGTATGTGCAAAATGCGCAAATCACTGTTGAGCAAGCGTTTGGGGGTTAGTGTCATGCGAGAGTGTGGTGCTGACTTAGGGTGAATTGCTGCGCAGTCTTTATTACTGTTTATTGCTGCTAAGAGATCGTTCTTTGCACACGGGAAAAGTGAAGCAGTGTGGCCGTCATTTCCCATGCCTAATATCACGGTATCTAATGAAGTGCTGAGTTGTGCTAGTTTTTGATTGCAGCTGTCTTCGGCTTCATTGGCGGTGATGTAGTCTTGCCATAAACTAATAAAATGAGCCTTTGCAGCCTCGTTTTGCAGCAGGTTTTCTTTGACTAATCGCTCATTGCTATCCGCGTGATCGGGGCTTACCCATCGGTCATCGACAAGGGTGATGGTTACTTTGCTCCAGTCTAAAGGTGCATGGCTTAGTTGATTAAAGAGAGGGGTGGGGGTTAAGCCTCCAGAAATCGCTAGAGTCGCGTGATCCAGCTGATGCAGTGAGTGTTGCAGGCGTGTTTGAACCAAGTCGTATAGGCTATTGGTTAGTGCTTCTCTAGATTCAAACGCACAAAGTGTAATATGTTTAGGTGTGTTTAGTTCACTGATCTTCATGCCAGCAATTCCCGTCTTTCATGATGAGTAGATCGGCTGCTTTAGGCCCCCAGCTGCCAGCCGCATAAGGTTGTGGTGCTTTGTTTTCTATTTTCCAATACTCCAATAATTGATCGCACCATTTCCAAGCATGTTCAATTTCGTCGCGCCGCACGAATAAGTTCTGATTGCCTTTTACTATCTCTAGCAATAGGCGCTCATAAGCATCGGGGATGCGAGCCTGTGTTACTTGAGAGAAGCTGAATTGTAATGACTCACTACGTAGACGCATGCCGTTGTCTAAGCCTTGGTCTTTGTTTAAGACTTGTAAAGAAATACCTTCTTCGGGTTGTAAGCGAATCGTTAGCTTGTTTTGCGCAAGGTTGCGTTGGCTCTCATTAAAGATGAAGTGTGGTTGTTGTTTGAAGTGGATAGTTATTTGTGAGAGTTTTCCTGCAAGGCGTTTACCTGTACGTAGATAAAAAGGTACGCCAGCCCAGCGCCAGTTGTTGATTTCTACTTTTAAAGCAACAAATGTTTCAGTATTACTGTTGGGGTTAGCTCCCTCTTCTTCCATATAGCCGGGAACTGACGCGTCATTAATGATACCTTTGGTGTAACGGCCGCGCACAACATGTGTATTGTGCATGTCGCCAGTAATGGGGCGCATAGCTTTGAGAACCTTGACTTTTTCATTCCTAATGAGCTCGGCAGATAGCTCGTCCGGTGGGTTCATTGCCGTGAGACATAATAATTGTAGCAAATGGTTTTGTACCATATCGCGCATCTGTCCAGCTTGATCGAAATAGCCCCATCGACCTTCTATACCGACTTGTTCTGCTACCGTGATCTCAACATGAGAAATATGGTTTTGGTTCCACTGAGTGCCAAAGAGTGGATTGGCGAAGCGAAGTGCCATCAGGTTTTGGACTGTTTCTTTACCGAGATAGTGGTCGATGCGGTAAATCTGAGACTCGCTAAAAAACTCTGAAACTTGGTCGTTTATTACGTTGGCGGATGCTAGGTCGTGGCCAATAGGCTTTTCCATAACCATGCGGCACTGTTCATTTAAGCAACCTGACTCGCTTAAGTGTTGGCTAATAGGTCCGAACATGGAGGCTGGTGTTGCGTAGTAGAATATACGAGTGCGCTCACTGTTGGTTTCAAGTGTGGCATGTAAATGTTTATAGTTTTCTGCATCGGTAAAGTCGATCTGGCAGTAATCCAGCATAGACATAAATATTGATAGACTTTCTTCATTTAGTTCATCTTTGTCGACAAACTGATGTGCGCTCTTGTTGCAGTTGATGATGAAGGTTTCTTTATCAATATCTTGCCTAGAAGCCCCCAAAATTCGGCTGTTTTCGTTTATTAACCCTTCGCGTAGGAGTTGATAAAGTGCTGGAATTAATTTGCGTTGCGCGAGGTCTCCCATAGCGCCGAAGATCACAATATCACTCAGGGTGTTAGGAGGTAGCATGATTGATCCTGTTTCGTTGTTATTAAACTAACATATATAATATATTATGCTTATATATGCTTTATTTCAATTATAATTTAGTACTATTACGTAATTAATTTAAATTTATTTCATTTTTATTTTATAAGTGATCATTTTTGATTTTTTGAGGAGTTGCTGGAAGCTCTTCTCTATCGGGGGTATAGTGTCAATGTAGTTAAATAACCACTTAAAAGTCCATAAAATTATGTCGAATAGTATGAATGTTCTTGATCAAATTCGTGATCGTCTTGATTCGTTAAATAAATCTGAGCGTAAGGTAGCGGGTGCTATTTTAAGCGATCCAAAAGCGGCGACTAGAATGAGCATTGCAGCGCTGGCGCAGGCGTCTTCTGTTAGCGAGCCGACGGTGAACCGTTTTTGTCGAAATTTTGTTACCACGGGCTACCCTGATTTTAAAATTCAGTTAGCTCAAAGTCTTGCTGTTGGGACGCCGTATGTGAGTCGCAGTGTTGAGCAGGATGACTCAACAGAGCAGTATACTGATAAAATATTTACATCAACTATAGCGGCGCTTGATAGCTCGCGTAAACGGGTTGATGCTGCGTTGGTGGCGAAAGCTGTCGATTATCTGATTCAGGCTAAACAGGTTTCCTTTTTTGGCTTGGGCGCTTCGGGCCCAGTTGCTATGGATGCGCAGCATAAGTTTTTTCGTTTTAATATTCCCGTGGCTGCCTATGATGACGTAATGATGATGCGAATGGTTGCAGCAGCAGCGCATACTGGTGATGTAATTGTCGTGATTTCATATACGGGGCGTACCCGAGAGATGGTTGAAATAGCGCGTATCGCACGGGAAAGTGGTGCTACTGTGCTGGGTATTACGGCTCAGAATTCTCCGCTCACAAAGGAGTGCACAGTGCTGCTGGAGACGCCAACGCCGGAGGATACAGATGTATATATGCCTATGGTGTCTCGTATTGTACAGCTGGCTCTGTTAGATGTATTGGCTACAGGTGTTACTTTGCGTAGAGGGGTGGGGTTTCATAGTCATTTGAAAAAGATCAAAGATAGCTTAAAGGAAACGCGTTATCCAAATGATTAGTATTTTGTATAGAGGGTAGCCTTTTTGGAATTAATCGTTCGTTGCTAGAAGCGTAGAGGGTAATAGTGGATAAGGAGCAAGGCCTGCAGTGAAGGGGGCTGAAGGCGTTGCTCTTATCTTTTTCTAATGCTAGAAATTGTAGTTAAGGCGCATACGTGCACCTATTGCCTCATCGTCTGCTACATTGTCTGCTGTAGAGTACGACCCAGCAAAAGTGACAGATGCATTCTTGATGTCAAAAAGAGGCACTGTGTAAGCCGCATAAGCCGTCATTACTTCAGGGTTCATGCCGCCAGCATTATCTTCTTCAGACGCTACGAGTCCTGCACCAAAATTACCGTATGTCACGTTAGCGGCATAAGAAGTAACTTTTTGCTTAGTGTTGTCGTCTTTCATGTGAGCAGCTGAAACGTTGATGTTTGCCGCTGCAATGTTAAATCCAGCTGTTATACCGTAACCAGACAAGCTGACATCGCCGCCTGTGGTGAGGTCGTAATTTAGGCTTTCGTAGCCTGCTGATATGGTCACAGCATCAGTGATAAATGTAACAGAAGGGCGAATACCCGCTACAGCTGTTGCGTTGTCGCCAAGTGAATCGTCGTCACCAAAAATAGTATTTACTTCAAATTTTAAGTTTTCGCTTGCATTGAAGTGCAGGGCAATTTGTCCGCCGTCATCACCAGCGCGACCGCGTACTTTATTGGCGCCATATACCGATACGCCGCCAGCATGATTAACGAGTGTGTCTTTGCCGAGAGGGAATAGGTTGATGGCTTCAAAGCGGCCAAGCTGTACATCCCAGACGTTATTTCCTAGTTGAATGTAAGCATCATCAACTTTAGCTTCTCCATCCATCGTCAGAAGAAGGGTTCCTTTAGCGGCTACAAAGTAGTTATTTGATGTATGTCTTCCTTTGACATTCACAGCTACTCGACCGTTTTGGTCATACGCAGTGCTGGTGTGTTCGGTGCTAGTTGCATCAGTGTCGGTTTCTAAGTCTGCATCTAAGGTTAGGTCGGCATGAGCAATGCCGGTTGTGAAGATGCTTGTGATGATAGCGGTGGATAGAATTGATCTTTTCATAATTGGAGACCTTAGTGTTATGTTGTTTTTATAATTAAAAAATAGATTTAAAGCTATATTTTGTAACTAAGTGGTAGTAATAATACATTTATGTAGTTTTATTACAATATTTTTTTTGAAAAATACTGTTCCATTTTTTGGATTTAGTTCCAAAAAACAATAAATTAATTTTAAGTATTTGATTTTAAGTGACTTTTAGATGAGTTTTTATGTGATTTTTTCTGTATTTTTAATGGCCTGCTATGTGGGTTTAGTATTTTTTTGTTAAAAGTACCTCTTTGCAAAGAGGCATTCCCCCTTTAAGTGTTGGTTTTTTGATGGCTGTATTTAGGCGCTGTATGAGGAAAGCTGACTTTAGCTAAGGTGCATGATATTAGTTACTATCGTGATAAGGGTGGTGATTTGATGTTGTATGCTGGTGAGGCTCAAGTATGTAGTGGTTATACGGTAACCGGAAGCCTTAGTGATACGCGACGGAATTGCCTAAGAAATCTGCGAACAAGTCCTTATCAATACTCTGTAGGCCGCATAAAACGGGAAGCAACTCCTAATATTTAGGGCTTACTCGCATGTTTCTAAAGCTAATTAAGAATGTTGATGCAGGGGAACTCCTGAAGCCTTACTGTAGCAGGGATCAACCATGGCGGATAAACAGACATTCACCTTCGGCTGCGGCCCTGTACAGTGACCACCTATTGGTCGAAGCCATATACTCAGTTATTATGTTTACAATGGACACAAGGAAGCGAGAGATTGTATATGAATGTTTTAAAGTGTTTAGTTTTTGTAACTGTGCTCCTATCATCACCGGCGTGGTCTGATAAAGGGAGTGACATTAGCCT
>Ga0193959_1000181_pt1 | contig 25576 bp, 20 predicted proteins | sample FB_2_MG_FD_140333 | JGI IMG/M metagenome (GOLD analysis project Ga0193959, IMG submission 140333) | Microbial mat bacterial communities from the Broadkill River, Lewes, Delaware, United States - FB_2_MG | ecosystem: Environmental > Aquatic > Freshwater > River > Microbial mats | place: USA... | reverse complement strand
TACTTCTGAACCAATGTTGATTTAAACAGCTATCTCTAACTTTACCATTCAAGCTTCCAACAAATGCATTTTGTGTTGGCTTGCCGGGCTGGATAAAGTGAAGAGAAATCAATAGGACATGCACTAAGAAAGTGCTGCGAATATCTACACATTAGTTAAGGGCAAAGGACGATAACAATGGATGTATTAACGATTACGGATTTATTAATCACTAACGGCGTTCTAGGCTGGGTAGGTTTACAGCTGGTTAAGCGCGTTGACCAGCTCGATCAACGCTTAGACACCCATGAAACCCGTATTAGCGTAGCGGAAAAAGAGATCGAATATGCGGCGAAGAACTAGACGCACCACCGCGAAGAAGCCCCGCAAAGGGCGTGATACGAAGGGACGTTTTAAAAAATGGTTTTATCAGCCTTGCACAAAAGGGGCACGAATAAAGAAGGCAAAGCGGTAAAGTAATTGACAAAAGCTTACTAACATTAAAGAATCATGCCACTACTGTACTAGCTATAAGTAAGCTATGGATCCCGTCAAGATCGCCATCCCCACGTTGTTTAAACATCAATTAACTGGTTATCGTATTGGTTTTAGTTACTGGAGCAACTGTTGGCTATTTGCCCATGAGCATTTTGAACCGTCTTACTGGATGATACTAAAGAGAGAAGGGTTTGAGGGTAATATTACTAGTGATAGTGAAGAGCTTCTTATGTTGATGCTAGGTTTAGACTTTGAAGCACTTAGCGACTTATATTTCTTGCATAATAAGTCTCGGCCATTTCATATGACAGAGAAGGACTTGCGTAGTGATATTAGCCATTTAATTTTATCTGGTCGTATTCGTGTTTTTTCATTAAGCTCCGATTGTTTACAGCGCCTCAGTGATGCTGATGACCCATTGTATGCTAAGCGCAATGCACCTCATTTACATAAGAATTCTGTCGCCAGCAAGCGCCATGAATTAGCCGAAGTGCTCGGTAAAGACATTGTGAGTCGTTGGTTAGGCAAAGATAAAGCTGATCGGTTACATTGGGATAGCCACATGGTGATCCGCGAGTTAAAAGAATTGGCAGATATTGGCGGTGAGGTCGTTGATACCGTCGTTGATACAGTTGTAGGTTTGTGGGATATCGCGACAGTAATTGTTACTGTCGCGGGGAATAATATAATGCTGACGATTGATGTTGCCAAAGCGGCGTTAAAGTTCCAACAAAAAATACTTGCCGGTGATGTTGAGGCCATAAAAAAGGATCTAACAGAGTTGGGTATTGCGGTTAATGATATGCTTGATAGCACGGCAACATTTTTACGCGCAATAGATAAAGGGCTCACCTTATTTAACCGATTAATCAATGATCCTCGATCACGTACCATTATCAAAGATTACTTTGACAGCCTTTTTCAAAGTACACCCTACCGTGATACTCGCACTATGCCCGTTCGAGTCATCTCTGAGCTAGGTATTGAGGTTCTATTAGCCATAGCCACTGCGGGTGTTGGAACTCTTGCCCGGCGTGCGGCATCAACGGGGACAAAGATAAGTCGTGGTAATGCTGTTGCTAAACGCATAGGCCCGTTTACACCAGAGGCGATTGATACCATAGCTGATTTGTCTCAGGCATTAGGTAATGATGCCATAAAGTTGGAGGCGCTGCCCTCAAAACCTAAAAGTTTAGATATTCCTGAGTATGCAAAGCCAAATTTAAACGCCCCCTCCAAAAAAATACAAGTAATTTCTAAGTTAACAAAACAGTCTGACCAGTATGCTGAGCTAGTTAATTCAAATAAGCCGTGGTCATGGAAAGATTTTCCAGAAGGTGAATCACTTACAATAAAAGACAAGCGTGCCATAAAGGCCGATGCAATAAAGCGGCAACTAATACCTGATGTGAAATATAAAACTGGAACAAAATACCCAGACTTTAAAGCCGCTGGACTAATTAAAAAGACAGATCGATTGCCAGAAGAGCTATGGAAAGAATCTGATTATAAGCAATTCAAATGGTTAGATAAAAATATACCCGGAGGCCAACCAGAAGGTTATACTTGGCATCATTCTGAAATACCCGGCCAAATGGAGCTGGTGCCATTTGGCCCTCATAATACAATAAATCATCAAGGTGGACGGTCAATAGGCCACTGGGCACATGCTAAGAGGTAGAAATATGAAGATTCAATCGTCTATTAATGCTCCATCAAACCAAACTATTCAGAACTTTGAAACGTTTTATAGGGTTTTACTCCCACAGAGCTTTATTACATTTATTAGTGCCTACAACGGCGCTATACCTGAAAAGTTAATTATATCTGCTAACGGGCAAGAGCGATTAGTAGAAAAGTTTTTGTGTTTACTTGAGAATCCTAGTGATGAGCCAGTAGAAGGGCAGTATGATATAGGGGTTGTTATTACGCAAATAGAGGATAGATTAACAGACGATGAAGACTTGATTGGCGCAAATATCATTCCTTTTGCTGCAATTTTTGGGGGGGATTTCCTTTGTATGGATTTTAGGAATAATCCAGAAAATCCAAATATAATATTGTGGGACCACAATGAATCTGATGAACTTGACCCAGTAACATATGATGTATCAGTATCGTTTAGTGATTTCTTTAGCGCGATTAGTTAATGGTATAAGTACTCTACTAACCTGATGGCAATAGCTAGAGTAATCTATGTTGAATAGTTTTAGTGACTTTCTATCATATATTATGTCGTAAAAGTGTCGTAATGAATAACCAATAAAGGCCACAATACAAGTGGCCATGTCCCTCTAACGTATTGATTTAACTAACAGTGGCTAATAAAGGCTAACGTGGTTGGGAAAGTAGAGGGGTTTCAAATCCCCCGCCTCCACCATTAACCCTTTTCACGATATTTCAAATCGTCCCGCAGCCTTTGAAAACAAAGGCTTTCACTTATACCCAAAGAAGCTCTGCAAAGGACGTGACGCCAAAGACGCACGAATAAAGAAGGCGAAGCGACGTTAAATCGCTATCATTAAAATCAACAAACGTTCAATATATTGAGCATCTGATCACAGTTTTAGAGTGGTTCATTGACAATTTTTTGTGCTTTTTATAGCCTCCCGAGTAAGTTTAATAACTTTAGAATATCTTTAAGGTATAAAGGAAAAAACAAGTAAGTTAACCAAACACAAGGAATATAATGAAATGTCTGTTTTTCTAAACATCGAAAGCATAAAGGGTGAATCTTCTGACGCTAATCATAAAGACTGGATTGATGTAGAATCGTGGCGCTGGGGGACAGAACGGAAGATAACTTCATCGACATCTACACAAGGAGATCGTGAATCAAGTAACGCAGAAGTATCGAGCCTACATATTACTAAGCGTATTGATAGTGCTACACCCAAAATCTTTATTGAATCTTGTTGTGGAACGGGTAAAACCGTCAAGCTGCATTTATCTAAAACAGGCGCGGGTAGCGGTACTGATGTCTATATGGAATTCATTCTAAAAAATGCCTTGATTGAAAAGCTAGAATTGAGTGGTAAAGCCCAAGGGAGCCAACGCCCATTAGAGGTTCTATCATTTAGCTTTGTTGAAATAGAAGTCAAATATACCCCTCACGATGAAGATGGCAATGCGGCAGCCCCAATAGCAGTTGCATTTGATACCGCGACCAATACTAAGCGATAATACCGAGGTGTTTAATGAGTGCAGTATTAGAGCAGTTTTATAAAACTACCGCTATTAATGCATGGGATATAATGAGCGATAGCATGCCTGCTAATCCGGTGGCGGTCAATTACTGTCCGGTTGATGTTCAGCACTACCCATTAAGACAAGTGGGTAGTGTCTCTGATGAACAGCAAGTGTATATTGATAAAGCCGTTAAGTTTGCAAAAGAGGAATTGCGGGAGCTTGGTGGCTATATTGATGTGCCAGAAGAGACGATATTGAATGTCTTGGTTGACTCCATTAGGAGTGGCTGGAATGACATTATGGAAAAGGGCCATACGGTTGGTGTTATAGTAGAAGTGACTGGAATAGTCGGTTTTGGTATGGTTGCTGGTGTATTTATTGCTTACGATAAAACAGGTCGCTCTATTATTGGCTTTGCTGGCATGGCTGCTGGTGCTGCGGCTGAAATATCCGGTTTACTTGGAGGCTTTTATTACTCTAGTAGTCGTGAAGGCTTAGAAGGTTGGAGTGGCGAGTTTAATGCCTCTGCTGCATTTTTTGTTGGTGCCGAGTGGGAAGCGATGTTCACGGGGAGGCAATCAGGGCATGTAGTTGGCGCGACTGCTGGCTTTGGAATTGCTCTTTCTGTGGAGTTCCAATATGCGTGGTTAATTAGCGAAAAAGAAGGCTAGCTCTATATGATCTCTACTGTAAAAACAGAGCATACCCCCTATAAGCACCCTTTTTATTTTATTTTTCCTGAAAAAATAGCTATTCCATTGCTTTTTTTGTCTGCAACAGTCTTTATGTTATTTTTTTTGGGTCTATCAGTTCTTGCCTCTGAATATCATGGAGATTATAACGATATCCCATTAGACTTAAAAATTAGTGCATGCTTCCTGGCATTATTTGCTTACTCAATGCCCCTTTTTTTTGTAATTTGTGCTTATCGCCGTGCTAAATTTTTACGAAATGGTGGTTACTGTGTCATAGCGCCTGATTATATTGAATCCGTTTTTCAAGGAAAGCACAAAAGATATGAATACAAAAACCGCTCTATAAAAACTAAACAGTACAAAAGCGGTGGCGCCGATATTTTTATCGGCAAAAGCTTGGTTGATGTGTTAAAACACGGGCCTATATTATTTACGCCTGCTTTTTTTAGGGCTTGGGCGACGCTTATGGGTTTTGGTGCTCCTTTATATCGAGTTACCAATGCAGATGAAGTGATAAGTTATTTAGAAACCAACAGATAGTCTAGGCTTTTATATAAATGAGTGTCGTAATGAATAACCCATAAAGACCAATAAAGGCCACAATACAAGTGGCCATGTCCCTCTAACGTATTGATTTAACTAACAGTGGCTAATAAAGGCTAACGTGGTTGGGAGAGTAGAGGGGTTTCAAATCCCCCGCCTCCACCATTAACCCTTCTCACGATATTTCAAATCGTCCCGCAGCCTTTGAAAACAAAGGCTTTCACTTATACCCTTCTATTTTAGATATACTTATTTCTTGCCCACGCTGCTCGCTATAGATCTTCTAGGCCTGCGCTCACCTGTCTTCCAGTATTTACGTTGCTATACCTACATATGAACCCTACGTCTGGGTGAAATAAAACCAACTGCAATTCTGGTGAAAATGTAAATAAAATCGAACACTTCAGCAATGTACCTGCGGTAAAATGGCGGTGTTATTATTTTTTAGCTGTAGGTATTCTAATGTTTGAGCATTGGGTCATATACCGGTATTGAGTAGGGTGCTATTGCTAGGACGCAGTAAGGAATAATCGATAGCAAGGGTTTAATATCAAAGCGCATACTCCAAAAAAACCAACGTATAAATCGATTTTTAAAATACCAATAAGATCAATCGCTTATGGTACGTCTAAAAATAATGAGTATTTGAGTGAATGATGCGTTAAGTGTTTGTTGTTATTTTCTTCGTTATACTCCTGTTTACTGCCGCATAGGCAGCTTAGAAAAGTTATTTGCATCTATATTAGTTTTTTATTACTAACGGCTCTCTTAGACTCTCTTAGATATTAATAGTTTTTATTAAAAATCTAACGAATATTGCTAACTATTTAAAATAGGCTAGCCATTTTTTACCGTCATGGCTCTAGGTATGGGGTGTTATAATACTGTGCGCCTTAGTCCACATTAACCCTATAGCAACACAGCTACAATAGTATTATTGAAGGGCGCTTAACGCCCTTTTTGGCGATTTAAAACCAAGGTACTGTGGCTGTTTTTGCCAGACCATAGCAATCAAATACACCGGCTACCGCTTGCCGGGAAAGTGTTTGCTCAATAAATAACGGAAATTGATATTGCGCGTGCCCCAATTGTTTGGTTTGCTGGCTTTCAACGGTAATAAACGGTAACTGGCAATTTTTTGAATTATTCTCTTGTTGTAAATACGCCAGCACTTCATCATAGGGTTTATTTAAATGTGCTGCCCGACGCTTGGCTTTATTAGCGAGAGATTTAACCGGCTTGCGTTTAAAGCAGGCGTATATCTCTATGTTATCAGGAACGCTTTTGATCGATGTTATATGGCAATAATCTCTTAAGCGCGACAACCACTGGGCAATATTTAACGAGACCAGTGCCGCCTCGTCGATAGCCAGTAGGCGCAGCTTATCCCCTAAAGGAAATGCGTTATCGCCATAGTGTACGATAGAGAGCCCTACGGCAGATTTATTTGCACCGACTTTATTATCAGCCAGCGCAATATGCACTTGCTGAAAAATCTTTTGCCAGAGAAACCCCAAACTCACCTCGGCATCTGGTAGCAGTGTGATATCTAGATAGTGTTTCATAACCCCGCCTTATTTATCTTTATCGCTTTCACCAAATACACCCCCGCGCACCAGTGTCGCGACAACATAGTGTGCATCTTCTACGCGCGTGAGTGTTTCACCTCGCGCCCATGCATCAAAAAAGGTATAAAAGTCCTGTTTGTCTTTGGGTGTACGGTAGGCTTTACCCAGATTAGTGACTGCACCATAAGGCTCAATGGCTATAGGCCCAGCACTTGAGGCTGGGTCGTCAAATGCCGGGTACCAGGTATCAATCGTGCGCAGTGCATTGCCTAGCTTTTGTGAATGCATAGCGGCAACACCTCTCACATGGTATAAAATTTTACTCTTATCGCCTTTGCCTTTATCGAGCACTAACTCTTCGCTGGGGTAGACTTCTTGCCCCCGACCTACTTTAACAAAGCTGTTGATATCGAGTAATAAAAAATCATCACTGCTGGCTAATACCGCAGCGATAGATTCAGCCAGCTCGTTGATACTGGTATCATTCACATCGAAATCACGCGTACTGAATGCTTTGGCATTAAACACCCACGCTTGATCGAGTGTGTTATTTTTAGCGGTAACACGCACCTCTATATGCTCAGCACCCACGCGGTTGCGCCATAAAAAGCGCGCATTAGCGATATTGATTGCATAGCGGCGCGCGAGTTCGTGAAAAGTATGTTGTTCAATATAATCATTCACCGCCGCACTATAGCTTTGCTTAAACAGTGCATTATTACACGCCGAGGGCTCTGCCAGCCCTCCGAGTACCTTGAGGGTAAATTGTACATTTAAGGTATCTTGCTCAAGAGTCAGCGCACAGGCATCAACACGCTGTAGGTTGGGTTTTTCAACTTCTGCATTGAGTTTTGCCGGGTCATTTTTAACCGCTGCTTTTAGTCGGTTAGAAATAGTGCCGCGTACGGATTTTTCTGTGAGTGCAAGTGGCTCCAGTGCATCGCGGTTATCCCATGTGGTGCCGTACATATAACCATCGCTGGGTACTAATTTTTTTTCAAATGCCAGTACTGATGCGATATTGTCTTTTTTAGCCATGATAGTGATCCCTTTTGGTTAGTCGTCGAATTCTGCTTCGTTGATCGTTGTTGCTGTGTTGTAGGTTGTACTGTATTGGCCGCGCTGTTGGCATAAATACAGATTGTTGTCGACATGGTAGCGCCACAGTAAATCCTCTATCGCGTGTAACCGGTAGGGCATAATAAATTCGCCTAGGGTTACCACACTTTCGGCAAAACGGTGCGGTGTATCGGGGTCGCGCTGATTTTTAGCGGCCCCCAATTCACTGATGGCATGAAAGCCTGTAGCGATAGGTACGATCCAACCAGCGGGTTTGTCGTCGATACTTTTGCGGTGACTGTGCCATACAATATTATTGTCATCATCGCGGTTACAGTGGTGATGAATGGCGATATAATCAATTAATGCCTCTAGCGCATCGGCGCCTTTTTTCATGGCATCGACCATTAAGTCTCTGCGCTCAATCAGTACATAGCCCGGCATTAGTGCGCGTTGTAGCTGGCGCAGGTCGCGATCGTCGCCGTCTTTACTCACCATCACAAACGGGGGGGCAACCTGCATAATATCGCCGCCGGCGATTTTAATACCGGCATTTAATAGATGGGTTAAACTTGAGAGTAAATGCGCATGATCATCAATGCCCAAATCGGTAAACTCTATCACAAGGCTGGCCTCTAAACGGCAGCGCGCCTCTTCAATAAAGGCAGAGCGAGCACCGGTTTTATCCAGCGGGTTCGCGGTCGCTACAATTGAGTGTACAAAATCGTTATCGCCCTTGTAGGTGTGTAAATCGATAGCGTGGCTGACAACACCAACCGCGTTAAAACGCACAGCAATATCTTGCGCATTTAATTTTCGCTGTATCGCATGCACGGCCCCTAGCCATGCGGTCATTGCCGGGAACCCAATCGTAAACGGGCTTGATAGCGCATTAGCATTGTGTACGTGAATATGGGGAATAATCAGTAATTGTTTTATATCGCCAATCATCGCAAAGCCTCCTTATTGTGGTCGACTATTGTTTGTATATTCCGATACTCTTCATCACCGAGTTGTTCGGCCTGTTTACCCAGTATTTTCTCATATCCATGAAAGATAAATTGTGTGATTGAATAGCATACCGGCACCAGCCAGTCATCGGTACTTTCACGCAGGCCATTATGATCCTCGCACAACCACAGTGTTTGCGCCGCCGATAGCTGGCTGCTGGGGCGATAATATTGCTTAGGCGCTACCGCGCGCATCTGCCACATTTTTTCAATAATATAGTCAACAACCTGTTGGTAATAAGCATCACGCTGATCGCGCAGCGGGCTATTATTACCGCTGCTTTTATAGAGCTTGTGCAATGCTTGAAACACCGCTTTACAGTGAACGTAACGTACCGATTGGCTAAAAAAGTCACGGCGTGGAAATTGTATATCTCGGTGTTGAAATGAGGGCGGCAATGAAGACAACAAATAATATGATTGATTTTTATTATTTAGCCCACTAATGTTCTTAGGGTGATCCCCTCCACACTTAGTCTCCGTTAAACCTACAATTGACTTATAGGAAAAACTTAAGTGTTCATTATTTTTTCTAGCCCTCTTACCCAAATAAGATTCTCTAGAAAATTTATTGACATATTCAATCCTATTCTTCAACTCAAAAACAATACCTGAAGCAGTAAGAATTGACAGCTGGTGATAATCGCCTTCAAATGGAAAATAAACTTGCTTAACCAAATAACTGGTACGAAAATCTTGTTTACCAATATTTTCCCTAAAAGCATTCACCCACAAAAGAGCCTGTTCCTCACTAGCTGAAAAAATATTAACCATCGATGACACATCACCATTTAATATCATTTCATACACAGATAAATTATTGTATTTTAAAGAAATAAACTTAAAAACCTTTAATTTTGCAGCATTAACATGCGAATCAAAATCAACATTTAAATTACCAGTCCTCACAAACCCATCACTAGTACTTTGCGCTTCACACATAATCTTAGGAAACCTACAGTCAGGATGAGACATTTTAGCAGGATGGCTAACAATTACACTTTGCCCACTATCTTTTGAAAGATCTGTTATTTTATCATGCACCGCCCGCAAAGGATCATTATTATCTGCCAGCTCTTTTTCAAAGACGTCACAATAATCAATCAACAAATCATCAAAAACTTTAACATTATCAATTATTAAAAATGCTAGATCACCAGTTATATTTAGCGTTTCCAAACACTCTGCTACAACCGGATGATCCATATCACACAACCGCTTAAAAGACTGCTTATAAAAAATACTAAAGCTCAACAAACTAACAAGGTCTTTATGAAAATCAGACGAAGGATGAATTTTTTCTATCTTCTGAGTAGTTATTGCTGTAAACCAAGAAAGGTAATTAAATCTATCGCCACTCTTCTTACTTTCAGCAAGACAAAAATCTACAGAGCCACTATCCAATCTATTTTTTATTAATTTATCTATATGCTTTTTGAAATTATTAATCATTAAAATCCCCTATTAACTTTCCACCAACCCCAACTGGTCGTTATACTGATACGCTTGATTATCGCGATAAATAAAGCTCAGCTCGCCATAACGCATGGATGCCCAGCGCTGGCTAATGGCTTGCTCGTCGGCTATTTGGCGACAGCGCTGATCAAAATCGCGCACTAGCCACAGGCGGCTAGTGGCGCGCTCACTAAGCGCCACACGCTCAATAGCCAGTATCCGCTCACGATCAATCCATTCGCCCTGCTCGTTTTTTTCACAAAAGCGGCTGTGGTGTTTTTCGTCATCAAAAATCAAAGAGATTTTTACACTGGGCTCGCCATGCCTAAAGGGTGTTAACTGTTGTGAAAGTGCGGTTAAAAACCATGTCTGTTTAATCCACCCTTGTAAGGCCTCGGGGCCCGGTGTGCCACAGCGCCCGGTAACACTATACCTAGCAAGGCAGGCCCAGGTGGCCATGTGTTCTAGCTCGATTAGGCTGTTAGCTATTTCTGCCTCTCGAATGACGTCAACGGTGAGCCCGCGCGGTTGCTGAATACGGGGAATAGCATCGACTCGCTGTGCGATAGCATCGACATCGATCAAATCAGTAAGCACATGACTGTGTAGGGGCATATGCTCTTCAAACCCCGGCCGATTAAATACTTTTACCGATTTATCATGGCGGTTACTGTGGCGTAGCCCTCTCCAGTTATATTGCAATAGCGCGATATTAGGCGCGCTCACTTCACCATCGCGGTGGCGCCTAACCCGGCCTGCCAGCTGAATAATCGAGCGATAAGAGGATGGCTCAATAACGGCCCAATCAAAGTCGTGATCTCTGCCTACCTCTTCAACGGGTGTGGCGACTAGAATAAAAATCACGTTCGTTATGGCGTTATCGCGTTGTTTAATGCTGTTTAGGTGCTGGCGAATAACTGGGTTACTGAATGCTTGGGGCGGCTCGCCAGTGGATTCTTTGCGGGTGAGCACGCTATCTAAATGGTGCTCTTGTTGCGATCGCATTAATAAGACCTGCTGCGAGTGGTAGGCCATCAGGCGTACTTCTATCGCCGCAGGCCATGTTTTTTCGAGCAGGTAGCGTGTCAATGCAACACAAGGGGCAATATTGGCAACACGCACTACACCAAACGAGACCATTAACTGGGTCTTTTTATCGCACGTATGATGGTGCTGGTGCTTGGTGATAATACTCTGTGCAATAACGTCAAAATAGGCCTGCTGCTTGGTATCGATGCTATCTTGGAACAGGTGCTGTAATGCCTGATGGTTATCGGTATGAGTGCCGGTATCGGCAATAGTCTGGCAATTGGCAATATCGGCTTTGCGCTTAGCCGGTTGGCACTGTAGTTTGGCCACGCGCGCTTCAATAAACTGTGCGTGTTGCGCTCTGTAGTGTGTGATCGATTCAGAGGCTTTACTGGCCGTACTGGTTGCAACTTCGGTGGTAAATTCATCCACCCAGGCACAACCTATCACACCGGGTAGCGCGCGTGATTGACAAAATATCTGCCAACCCTCGCGGTAGCTATTAAAATAACCTTCGGCCAAAAACGGGGGGATCGTCGCCGATGAAATCATGACTTTGCGCCCAAGCATACCCGCGAGATGAATTAATCGTCCAATCGCAATTAAGTCGTTTCCGGTAAAATCATCAATTTCGTCAATCACAAGATCAGACGACATTAACCGCAGCGTGGGCAAAATATACCGGCCCCCACGTTTGGTTTCGGTAGCCGCCATTAAGTGATCAATGGTACACGCTAACACTGGGGCGTATAAAAATTGCCTGTCGCGGGTATCGCTAAGCACTGTACTTAGGTCTTTATCGGACATTTCACCGTCAAAGTCGATCGCCTCATCAAGCAGTGGCTCTTGTGACGCCGAGCCTGTCGTGTCATGGTAGCTATTATCAGCCTCATTAAAGAGGTTGTCAGGTTGATGACTAGAGTGAGTGGCCATTTTATGATACTGGTGTAGCTCTGCGACTGCGCGCGAGCCAATCACAACGGCTAAGTCTCTCTTATCGAGTTTTACCCGTTGGCGGTATTCATCGCCGGTTTGCAAGGTTAATGTTCTTAAACCCAGCGCAAGTGTAAAGCGCAGGCTTTGCGCATCATCAGACAGTGCGCGCATAATTTTGGCATTGGCAAAGGTTTTCCCACAGCCGGTACTGGCCATATTAACGGCAAAAAATCCATTGGGTTGTTCACTGTTAGTCTCGTGCACCGCTCGCCAAGCGTGTATCTTAGATACCGCCTTATCTTGCCATTGGTACGCTTTTGGGCTGCGCTTTTTTAACGCGTTAAGCCCATCGGCCACAGGCAGTGTTTTCTCAAATGAAGGCAGCCAGTGGGCGTTGCGCACTCCTTGCTTTGCCACCCCCACTAGGTGTTCATCTAGTGCTTGTTTTAAGGTATTGCTATTGCGATCTGTATTGGCATACAACACACTAAGACCGTGCCAATGCTTAGCCTTTGGCTGAGATGAAACAAAGTGATCACCCAGCATTAAACAAAGCCGCGCGTGGTGTAGAATAATGCGGTAGCTACCCTCGATTAACACGTGTTTTGCCTGCGGCTGGTTGTCGTATAACCGTTGCGCCCACTTTTTAATCTGGCTTAGCCACGGTTTTGATTGACTCAATAAACCCTTCGGGAAATAAAAACACTGCGGTAGTCTTTTTTGGTATTCTTGTTCATCTTGGCGGTTTTCATACCCCCACTCTTGTTGAATACGCGCAAGCATGCTATCGAGAGTCTCGGCTGTTTGCCCTTTGTATTGTGCGCTCTTGTCTTTACTGAGCAGTGGCAATCGGTGGTGGGTGAGAATCAACCAAGCGACCAGCTTCGCTAACATTGGCAAGCCTTTTAACGGGTTATCAACCGGGTTTTTTATCTGTTTTTTCAATAATTTTTCATTAATATCACCGGCTATTAATGCCTGCAACCACAGCTCATCACTCTCTACAGAGGTCGATTGTACGAGTGCATGCAATAGCAACACCGATATCCACTCGTGGCGAATAGGATCGCCTTTATAGCTCGGGGTATTTTTAGGGCTTAGTTTTTGTTGAAATAATGCGGTTGCCTTTCCCCAGTCGTGCAAGAGTGCGGCTACAGCAACCAGTGCTTTAATCAGTGGTAAGTAGGCCCAGTTATTTTCTACGGTTGTGGTTAATTGTGTGGTGCCCGTGCGATTAACCGGCACTAGGCCTTGAGCATTAAATTTAGATTTATTACCCACCACCCACACCAACTCGCTACGCGAGCGCGAGCGTATCCAGTGGCAACTAACCGCTGTATTTTTGGTGGCCGTTTTGCGCAAAGCTCTTTTAATGGCTAGTAGGCCGTCTTGGGTGATCAGTGTTTGCCAAGTATTACTGCCGATGCGCTCAGCAAAAGCATCGAGCACTTTGCGGGTACGCGCGAGGGCTTTTTTTTCACACTGAGAAATAAATGTCACCATCATGGCTGGTCTACCTCACCGGCAGGCACTGCCGTATCAGTAAAGTCGTAAAGTGCGGCGGCCTTGACCTGATTAAACATAAAATCTAATGCCTTGTTATCCACAAAGGCTTGCAGACACTGCTGGCGAAACACTTGCTCGCTTGCGTTTTCTTGTGCGCAGATAAACGCCCAAGGGAGTACGAGCGTATCTTTAATTAAATCAGCGACATCAAATACTAACGCGCCACGGCGGGTTTTACCGTGCATAACTGCAAAGCCATGGGGTATGCCCAACACCCAGAGTGTAGTGGCCGCCAGACCATAAGCTAAATAATTGCCGTGGTTAAGAAAGGCGTTGGCGGTGTCAATTTGGCCCGTATTGGCATCGCGCTCACGGGTAAAGTCACCGTATTGTGTTGCGTTTGCCGCTATTTTGTAGAGCTGTTTGGTCAATAAGGCTTCGGCCTGTAGTAGTTGGCTTACCGTGAGCGCTTCGTTAATTTTAGTGGCATAGTTCGTCAATTGCTGTTGTAGCCCCACCATCTCTGCGCTAAACCCCTTGTTTTGTAACTCGCGGTTTTTTGCCCAAACTGTTTGCATATAGTTGATACGGGCTTCCTGAAATTGTTTAGCAATCTCCAGGCGCTTGTCGTCGTCAAACCAAAAACGCATCCAACCTTGTAAATACTCAGTCGGGCGGTATTCACTTTGCGGGCTTAGCCATTCGATCTCGTTAGCCATCAGCAAAGGGGTGCCACCACTGCCACAAAAACCCACTAGCACACCGGCTGATGCGAGCATACGCATGGCGGCCTGAGTAATAGAGGTGCCGGTACCCAGCAATAGGCAGGTGGTATTGGCAATTGGTATATTCCAATACTGCTGCTCTGTTTTCGATTGCGCTCTACCGGCTTCGGTTAAATACAATACACGGCCATCTTTTTGCATGACTTTGCACTTTTCTACGTAGTACAGATTGGCACGCTTAGAGTGCAATATTGCTTTTAAATCACTTGGGGCTAACGCATCCATTGGCTTGCTCGCTTGTGTCTCTTTGGTTATTTTTTATGTCGTGCTTTACGCTTTATTACTTATTGATACTCAGTATCCTACACGGTGGTGGTGCTCAATCGCTTACTGTATGCCTATCCAGTGGTACATTTGCAACCGCCGGGGTAGCTGGATGGGTCGCGGTGGGTGGGTCACAATAGTGCTCGAGTATCGCGGTGGCGGTGTTAATAATGTGTGCTCTCAAAGAGGGCGGGGCGATAACGCGCACCCCTGCACCATAGCGCAGCAGGTCGCGCACCAGTTCGCGTTCATCGCCATAAGGAACACGTAAATGATAGTACTGCCCTTCCCAGTGGCTGGTTTGTTCGCGGTGCCACTGCACGCTGGCGGCCTCGCGGGCAAGTGGTGGGCTAAAGCGTAGTACAGCGGTATGGGTCGCAGGGCCGGCAAAAATACCGTAGGCGCTGGCAAAGTGTGCGCTGCGCTCATCAGGCGCCATTGGCTGGCTTTTTTCTGCCTGGCGAGTCGCTTTTTGTATGCGCGAGACCATAAACGAGCGCGGTGCATGTTTGTGGTGGCACCACGCATCGAGATACCAGTTTTCTTGGTAGTAGACGAGCCCCTGCGGGCTGATGGTTCGCCGACTGCGCTTGCCGTGGTAGTCCTCATAGACAATAAACAGTTGGCGCTGGGTGATCAGTGTATCGGTTAACATGGCAAAGAGGTGGTTGCTGGCCGGGCGCCGTGTGGTGGGTAAAAATTGAATAAACCGGTTAAAATCGGTGGCGGTCAGCCCGCGTGCGGCCAGCTGGTCGGTTATGGGTTGGCGAAGGCTGTTGATATCGTCATCGAGTAGGCCGGCGTCCATGGTGTCGAGAATATTGAGGGTGGCTGCCAATCCTAGTAGCTCTGCGCTGGTTAGCCATAGTCCGGGCAGTTGAAAGTAATCGCCGTGATTTTGTGCGTAGTACCAGCGCTTTGTCGAGGGGTCGTACTCTAGAGGAGCATACAATCTATCGCGCAGGATATTAATATTTTTTTTAACCACCGCGCTTGATAATTGCAACTGCTGGGTTAATTGTTGCAGGGTAACACCGTAGCGTAGCGATGAAAAAATACGGTGTAATTTTTGTATCCGATCCATCTGTTCCATGGCGCAAAAAATTCCCAAAAAATTGATTTATTGTTATTTTCTCTGAAAAAGTGATGAAAATCCTAGCGCGCTTTTTTGGCGAAGTCGAGCACAAAACAGTAAACGTCGAAACACTTTACACTGAAATCGATTACATTGTTTAAATAACCAACGCATACAATAATTGCTGCCAATTTTTTATCGGTTTCATCAATAACAATTTATGCTTACTCTGTGTGGCTACGATAAGTATGCACAATAATTATTATACGTGGCTAGCCGCCCATAGATAATGCGGCACTGTTGGTGAATGCTGAGTGAATGCTGAGTGAATGCTTGATGAGTACTTGGTGAATGTTTGATAAGGGCTTGATGAGTATTTGATAAATATTTAGCGAGAGTTTGCGAGTATCGAGTAAAAGTAAAGCACTATAATTATCTATGCGATGGCGATTTACAATAGTATAGATTTGAGTATTGGGGTTGCTGGAGTGGGTTAATATTTTAGTGGTTTCATCACCCACAGAACAACGGTGTCGTTGTCACTGCTGGGGTTGCGTACAAAGTGGGGGTCGTCACCATGAATAGAAAAGCTATCGCCAGCATGTAAGGTGTAGTGCTTAGCACCAATGCTCAACTCAAGCACACCCGATTGCACATAGCCGGCTTCATCGCCTTTGCGCTTGCGCGGTTCACTGTCACTTTGTGCCAGCGGTGCAAGGGTGGTGAGTATTAATAAAAAATCGCCGCTTAAGCGTGGTGATAATAATTCTTCGCTAATGCCGGTGCCTGAAAAATCAAGGCTGCGGCGAGCATCACTGCGTACAATATAGTTAAGCTCGTCGCTGTACTGTTGGCTGTCGGTGTGAAAAAACCACGTGATTTGAACCTCAAGTACATCACTGATAGCTTGCAATACCGGAATGGGTAACGCGGATACGCCGCGTTCTACCTGGCTAACATAACCGACTGATTTGCCGATTTTTTCTGCCAGAAATGTCAGTGTGATACCTTTGGCTTTGCGCAAATCCCGAATCTGGCGCCCTACTCGCAAGTTATCCTGGTTGACATCATCGACCTGCGGGTTAACCGGTGAAGACATAATATTAAACCTTTAAACTCAAGCAATGCCCAACGACGGTGTTGGGGTTATCATCAATCCCGATCATACCAGAGAGTACAAAATAATAGCATCTCTTTGATAGAAGATAATCGATAAGATAACCCAGCGCTACCTAGGTTTTATGATTGGCATGCTTTTTGGGCGGCCTCAAGGGTTTGGCTTATCAAAGCATTGATGGTCATCGGGCCAACACCGCCGGGCACGGGAGTCACTGCACGCACCCGCTCAGCTAAACCTTGTTTATCGATATCACCTAGGCCACCGGGGTGGTAGCCTGCATCCACCACTATGGCGTTGTCTTTTATCCATTGTGCCTTGATAAATTCTGGCCGCCCTACCGCACCAATAACAATATCAGCTTGGGCAATATGCCCGACAAGGCCTGTTGTGCGCGAGTGGCAAGTGGTGACGGTGCAGTTGGCATTGAGCAGCATAGCGGCCATCGGTTTGCCCAGTATAGGGCTGCGCCCCACCACTACGGCGTGCTTGCCACTGAGTTCAATATTGTAGTGAGCAAGCAGGTACATAATGCCTGCGGGGGTTGCCGAGCCGTAGGCGGGCTCGGCCATGGCCATGCGCCCATAGCCTTGTGTCGTTACACCGTCTACGTCTTTGCTCAACGCGATAGCATCAAAACACTGGCGCTCGTCGATCTGCTCGGGCACGGGGTGTTGAAGTAAAATACCGTGAATATCAGGGTTTTGATTCAGCTCGTCAATGGTGGCTAACAACTGTGTAGTGGTGGTGGTTTCAGGCAGTGTTATGCGCTGTGAATCCATGCCGATACGGGTGCAGGCGTTGCCTTTCATTTTGACATACGTAGCCGATGCGGGGTCAGCGCCGACCAAAATAGTGGCCAGTACAGGGGTGCGGCCACCGTTTTTGGCTTTAAGTTCAGCGACGCGTTTTGCCAGTTCAATCTCGCGCTCAGCGGCCAGTGCTTTTCCATCCAGTAGTAGGGCTGTCATTGCATATCTCGTCGGTTGTTGAGGTTATGGGGCATTGCCTGTGGTCACACACGTAGACATTAACATTTGATTTTTTCCATGGCTGGGTCATAAAAAGCCCTAAACGATGGCTTAACACGATAGCGTACACACTCGACTTCTATTTCAAAATCACTCGCCTCTAGCCATTCTTTATTGATGCCGCCGTCGTGTTGTACATACCCCATGGCAATGGTGGCCCCTAGGGTATGGGCGAACATACCAGAGGTGACGCGCCCAACAATAATACCGTTGGCATAGATGGGCTCTTCGTGATAACACAGAGGTTCTGGGTCTTCAAATAAGAAGCTAACAAAGCGCTTGGTTAATGGGCCTGCCGCTTTTTGTTGCACCAGTGCCTCACGGCCAATAAAGCCGTCGGGTTTATTAAAATCTGCGGCAAAGCTTAAGCCAGCTTCAAGGGCGGTATCTTCATCGGTGATGTCATGCCCCCAATGGCGGTAGCCTTTTTCCATACGCAGGGAGTTCATGGTGTGGTAGCCATAGGGGCGAATACCAAAGGCTTTACCGGCGGCGAGTATCGCGTCGAATACACTGGGGGCATACTCGGTAGGAATGTACAACTCCCAACCTAGTTCACCCACGTAGGTAATGCGCGAGGCGCGCACGAGTGCATGGTGTATATCGATCTCGCGCGAGGTGGCAAAGGGAAAGCCCTCGTGGGATATATCGGCATCGGTGAGCGTACTTAAGGTGTCGCGGGCACGCGGGCCCATCACCGTTACTACAGCATAGGCCGAGGTGACATCATTGATAATAACTGTTTCAGTATCGCGCTTATGACGGCGCAGCCAATCGATATCGCGGTTTTGGCAGGCGACCCCTGAGACGATAAAATACGCTTCATCGCTCAGGCGAGTGACGGTAACATCCGCTTCAATACCACCGCGCTCGTTGAGCCATTGGGTGTAGACCATTTTACCCTCGGCAACATCCACATTGTTGCTGCACACCCGGTTGAGAAATGCTTTAGCATCGGGGCCTTCTACGCGGTATTTAGAAAACGAGCTCTGATCAATCACACCGACTGCCGTGCGCACGGCTTGGTGTTCGACCTTGTTATTGTCAAACCAATTTTGCCGGCCAAAGGAGTATTCATACTCGGGGGTTTGACCCTCATTGGCAAACCAGTTGGCGCGCTCCCAACCGTTTTCTACGCCAAATACGGCCCCCATTGCAGCGAGTTTGTCGTGTAACACTGAGCGGCGTACACCGCGTGCGGTTTTAAATTGTTTAAACGGGAAGTGGGTTTCATACAACAGCCCCAGCGATTCGGTGGTGCGCTCATAAAGGTAGCGCTGCGTGCCTTGAAAGGGCATATTGCGGCGAATATCAACGTCCCATAAATCTCGCGGGGCGTGACCTTTTTGAATCCACTGCGCCAACATTTTACCCGCCCCCCCGGCTGATTGAATACCGACAGAGTTAAAGCCTGCCGCGACAAAATAGTTGCGCAGCTCAGGGGCTTCACCTAAGTGGTAACGGTCATCGGGGGTAAAGGATTCTGGGCCATTAAAAAAGACTTGCAGGCCGGTTTTTTCCATAATGGGGAGCCGGTGCATAGCCGCTTCAAGATACGGCGCAAGATGATCAAAATCCTCGGGTAATTCATCAAAGCAAAAATCATCAGGAATGCCTTTCATGCCCCAGGGTTTGGCATTGGGCTCGAACATACCGATCAATAATTTACCGGCGTCTTCTTTGTAGTAGCAGTAGCCATCCATATCGCGCAGTGTCGGTAGCCCAGCGGTTAAATCGGGCATGTTTTCAGTGACGACATAAAAGTGCTCGGCAGCGTGCAGTGGTACGTTAACACCGGCTTTGCGGCCAAAGTCTCGCGCCCACATACCCGCACAGTTAACGACATATTCAGCGTCGATATCGCCGTGCTCGGTCACAACACCCGCCGCTTTATTGTCTTTACTTTTAATATCGATAACGCGGGTATTTTCAAAAATTTGCGCCCCCCCTAAACGCGCTCCTTTGGCGAGCGCCTGGGTGACATCAACCGGGCTTGCCATGCCATCCATCGGTAGGTGAATCGCCCCGACTACATCGTCAACATTCAGTAGCGGCCACATGGCTTGCGCGTCTTGCGGGCTGATCACATCGCAGGGAAACCCGGCTACTTTGGCCATGGAGGCACCGCGTTTAAGCTCGCGCAAGCGCTCTTGATTAGTGGCAATGGTGAGCGAGCCGTTGCGCACAAACCCTGTTGCCTGCCCGGTTTGCGCCTCTAATTGTTCGTAGAGACTGGCACTGTAGTTGGCCAGCATTGACATATTATAGCTCGCGCGCAAGGTGGGCACTAAACCCGCCGCATGCCAGGTGGTGCCACAGGTGAGGGTTTTTCGCTCCAGTAACACAACATCGGTGATGCCCAATTGTGTGAGGTGATAGGCGATACTGCAACCGATTACACCACCGCCAACGATGACGACCTGTGCCGATGAGGGGAGTGGTTTAGACATGGGCGTGGTTCTCCGCGATAGTCATGTGGCTATTTAAAAACAATGGTTTTATTGCCGTGCACCAGCACTAAATCTTCAAGGTGCGCGCGCAGCCCTCTGGCGAGTACGGTTTTTTCAGTATCTTTACCTAAACGAACGAGGTCATCGACTGTATCGCTGTGATTTACTCTCGATACATCTTGCTCAATAATAGGGCCTTGGTCTAGATCTTCGGTCACGTAATGACAGGTCGCCCCTATCAGTTTAACACCGCGCATCGAGGCTTGATGATAGGGTTTAGCGCCAATAAATGAGGGTAAGAAACTGTGGTGTATATTGATTACCTGATGCTTGTATTTTTCACACAGCCTCGGCGGAATAATCTGCATATAACGAGCAAGCACAATGCTGTCGGTGTTATAACTATCGATCAGGCGCTCAACTTCATTAAAGCCTGGCTCTTTATTATCTTTTTCAATCACTACGCGGTGATACGGAATACCGTAAAACTCAACCAAGCTACGTTGATCATCGTGATTGGAAATCACACCAACAATATCGCATTGAAGCTCGCCACTTTGCCAGCGATCCAACAAATCCGATAAACAGTGTGAGCCTTTACTGGCCATTAATACGACGCGCTTGGGTATGGCGCTGTCGACTAGGCGCCAGTTCATGTTTAACTCATCAGCTAAGGGCTGCAATCGTTCACGCAAACCATCGGCATCAAAGGGCAGCGAGTCTGCCTTAATCACAAGGCGCGAAAAAAACCAATTTGTTTCGGTATCAGAATGGTGCGAGGCTTCAGAAATCCAGCCGCCATTGCCGGTGATAATTTCACAGGTGCGCGATACAATACCCACCTGATCAGGGCAGTCGAGGGTTAAGCGATACACATGAGTCATTGTTATTGTCCTCTCGTCGATCTAATCATATTGAAAAGCGCACGGTTAACTGGCCAGTTGCGCTTGCAGTTCAGGTACGGCGTCAAATAAATCGGCCACTAGCCCGTAGTCGGCCACACTAAAAATGGGGGCGTCTTCATCACTGTTTATCGCAACGATTATTTTGGATTCTTTCATGCCGGCCAAATGCTGAATCGCACCGGAGATACCCACGGCAATATAGAGATCAGGCGCAACGATTTTACCGGTTTGCCCTACTTGCCTATCGTTAGCGACAAAGCCCGCATCAACTGCGGCCCGCGAGGCACCTACTGCTGCACCTAGTGTATCGGCGAGAGATTCCAGTAATACAAAGTTATCTCCCGAGCCCATACCGCGCCCGCCCGAGACAATAATGCGGGCAGAACCGAGTTCTGGGCGGTCGGATTCGCTAAGCTCTTCACGAATAAAACGCACGTTAGTTGCGCTATCAACAGCAGCCAGAGTCTCTATGCTCGCGCTACCGTCTGATAGGGTATCGGCCTCAAACGAGGAGGTGCGAATAGTCACTACTTTAACGGCATCGCTACTGTGTACCGTTTGTAGTGCATTGCCTGCATAAATAGGCCGCACAAAGGTATCGCCATCGACAATATCACTGATGTCTGAGATAGGGGCGACATCCAGCAAGGCCGCCACACGCGGCAATAGGTTTTTACCTTGCGTGGTAGAGGCCGCTAATAAATGGGTTGCCGCTTTAGATGTAACTAAGTTCACCAATAGCGGCGCGAGTACTTCGGGTAATTGATGTGCCAGTGCCGGGCAATCGGCTAATAAGACGCTATCAATACCGGCAATAGCTGCCACTTCATCGGCAACTGCACTACACTCATAACCAGCCACGACCGCGATGATTGCTTGTTGTGTTTTTGCAGCCATAATTTTAGCCGCGCTCATTGTATTAGCCATAGCACTGGCCAGGCTGTGATTATCGTGTTCTGCAACAACAAGAATACTCATGATAAAACCCCCGTTTCGGTACGCAATTTTTCAACCAGTTGTTCGACACTTGCTACCATTGTTGCGGCACTGCGCTGTGGTGGATTAGCCACTTTTTTTACGGATAAACGCGCGCTGAGATCAACACCTAACTCATCGGCGGCTAGCTGCTCAATCGGCTTACGTTTGGCTTTCATTAGGTTGGGCAAAGAGACATAACGTGGCTCGTTTAAACGTAAGTCGGTCGTTACAACCGCAGGTAGGGTCATCGCTATTGTTTGCAAGCCACCGTCAACCTCACGAATCACTTCGAGTTCAGAGATACCATTGGTATCGAGAAAGGTAAGCTGTGAGGCAAAGGTTGCCTGAGGCAGGCCAGCCAGTGCCGCGAGCATTTGACCGGTTTGATTGTTATCGCCATCGATTGATTGCTTACCTAAAATAATAAGATCTGGCTGCTCGCGCTTAATGACTTCATTGAGTAGCTTGGCAATAGTCAATGGCTGCATAAGCGCATCGGTGGCAACTTGTAGCGCGCGATCAGCACCGAGTGCTAACGCCATACGCAGCTGCTCCTGACAATGATCAGGACCAACGCTGACGGCAATAACCTCACCGGCTGCGCCAGACTCTTTGAGAGAAATCGCCTCTTCTAAAGCAATTTCGCAAAATGGATTAATCACCATTTTGACATTATCAATATCAACCCCAGATTGATCTGCATTGATCCTGACTCTGACATTGGCATCCACAACCCGTTTTATCGCAACCAGTATTTTCATAGTAACCCCAGAAAAATGAAAGCTATACTACACAAATGAAAAAATATTAATTAATTTCATATTGATGATAAAAACATTCTTATTTATTGTCAATAGGGTAATAGACTTTTTTGTGAAAGACTGTAACTTAAAGGTAAGTTATTGATAATAAAGACATATAGAGTCATATATGTCTATAAAGGCGCATTTAAAATATATACCGTATATCCAGATAGCCATCGGGTTATCGTAAGGTGATTGCGCACCGATCATTGTTATTTGCACTGATTATTGTTATTTGCACTGATAATAGTAAGCGGCTCTATCCTATATGCACAGTGCCAATACAGCGCAATGATAGCGCCAGTTTATGCGATACACACCGACTGAGTGTCGGTGTGACTAGTTGAGTTGATGTGCTGTTGGCTGGTAATAATGAGAGTGTACAAAAGGGGTTGTCGATGTGTGAACCAACCCATCGATTAACTCGCCAAGCTTGGCCAGCCCCAACTCAATCTGGGTTTCAGGAATGGCCGAAAACCCTAGTCGAATATAGTTATTGGCTGCGGTGGGGGCAACAAATAAGCGGTCCCCTGCTTCGACTAAAATACCGTGCTTAGCCGCTGCTGTAATGAGCGCATGGCTTGATAATAGCCCGGGCAATTTAACCCAAAAACAAAAGCTGCCCGGTGTCATTACAATATTGCAGCAACTGAGATGGCGCGTTAGCCCAGCGGCCATTAGATGCCATTTTTTTTCGTACACTCGACGCATACGGCGCACGTGACTGGCGTAATAGCCTTGAGATAAAAAAAGCGCCATTGTGCGTTGGTTGTTAACCGGTGGGTGGCGGTAACTCAAGCGGCGCAGTGCGCGCAACTGCTTAATTAATTCGCGATCTGCCACTAGGTAACCAATGCGTAAACCCGGTGATAGCGACTTGGAAATACTGCCTAAGTAAATGACACGCCCACTGTTATCGAGGCTTTTTAACGCAGGTATAGGGTCTTCAATAAAATTAACTTCGCTTTCATAGTCATCTTCGATAATAACAATATCATCAGCGGCCGCCTGGGTAAGCAGTTGTTTGCGACGCTCAAGTGGCATAGTCACGGTTGTAGGGTATTGATGGCTAGGTGTCACATAGACATAATCACAACCGCGTAATTGTGCACCGACCTGCAAGCCCTGCGGGTCTAGCGCCAGTGGTTTAATACGCGCACCTGCTTGGTAAAATGTATAGCGTAAATCGGCATAACCGGGATCTTCGACACCAATCGTTGTGTGTTCACTCGATACCAGCAGCGCCAATAATGACATTGAGTTTTGTGTACCCAGTGTAATTAAAATTTCATCATTCGCGGCAGAAATGCCACGCCTGCTTAAAATTTGTTGGCGAATTTGTGCGACTAATTCGCTATCGTCTGCATCAATACTATCCTCTACCCACTCGTTAATCGCTTTGCGACCTTGTGTGTGACGCGAACAATCTCGCCACTGATAAAGCGGAAATTGGCTAGCTTCAATTTGCCCGTAAATAAAAGGAAACGGATATTTCATCCAGTTGGGATCTTTTTCTAACGTTGAAAAAGAAGCGGGTTTTCTTGGCAGGCGATCGCACCAGTTTGGCGCAGTTGCTTTAGCCTGCGCACCGGGATGATCCAACACTAACACATTCTCCTGTTGAATATCCGGGTTCACAAAAAAACCACTGCGCTCACGAGAAATGAGATAACCATCGTCGACTAGGCTTTCGTACACTAATACCACTGTATTGCGTGACACGCCAAGAAGCTGAGCCATTTTGCGGCTGGATAACAAGGGTTTATTACCAAATTGATCTTTTTGTATTAGCTCAATGAGCTTTTCGCGAATTTGTTGCTGGTAGCTCGTCTCTAAATGAAGTTCTAAATTCAATATAAATTCTGACATTACTTCCCCCTCGCACCCTGAAAGGCAGGTGCGGCACACCTACAGTAGATACTATTCGATGGCTATCATGCTACTGCACTAGGCAATTAACATGCCACTAGGCAAACACTGTGCACATGTTTATTACCGCTTGCGATCGATGAGAATGGGTTGTGTTTATTAACCACCATAGTTGATATTTTGTTTTAGAGATTTTTTTGGATAATTTTTAGGGCATTGGCCCAAGTAGCTGGGGGGCTTGACTAACGTTGCCAATGTCGCTACTTTAGCCATTATATCAATACAATCATTGTATCTCCCTGTACCCTTCACGCTTGCGATTAGTACCCGGCCGATGAGTTGTCATATCACTTTGCTAGGCTTTCACTGCAATGTTGCTTTTATCGGGTGTCGTCGTATGTGCTCACCATGGGACAAATGCTGGCAAGGCCAGATGTAACATAAATCACACACTCTGCCTGAGCATTAACACAAGACGAGATCGTATTTTATCGAGGTAGTAATAACAATGAATAACCGAATACTCAGTGAGATTACTATTGGTGAACAAGCGCGTATCACCCGTAAACTCACCGAAAAAGAAATCGATTTATTTGCCATTGTATCGGGGGATTTAAACCCGACACACTTTGATCAAGATTATGATCAACCAGCCCATGATGATGGGCGCGTAGTAGGCCATAGTATGTGGGCCGGTGCTTTATTTTCAGGTCTGCTGGGGAGTCTTTTACCCGGCTCAGGAACAACCTATAAACGCCAGCAATTTGATTTTTACCACCCGCCCCATGTAGGTGATACGGTGACGGCTATTATTACCGTCACTGAAAAGTTG
>Ga0193959_1000180_pt1 | contig 25721 bp, 19 predicted proteins | sample FB_2_MG_FD_140333 | JGI IMG/M metagenome (GOLD analysis project Ga0193959, IMG submission 140333) | Microbial mat bacterial communities from the Broadkill River, Lewes, Delaware, United States - FB_2_MG | ecosystem: Environmental > Aquatic > Freshwater > River > Microbial mats | place: USA... | reverse complement strand
GCCACACTGGGTGCCCAGTTCGGTTTCACGACGGATATCTGCAAGCGAGGTGGCACCCTCGTCCACCAGTCGACGAATTTCCCGGTCACTGACACGTTTGCAGATACAGATAATCATAGGGCGTTACCATTTCTATCATGAGAATAGGTTTTATTTATGAGCCAAATATAAATGAAAGACATTCTCGTTACAACACCAATAACAACCATTCTCATTCATATTCTGGTTTGCCTCACTTTTCGCTGGAAGGCTCGAATCTGTTGCAGATCCCACTGCAATTCCCGTTTCTCGCCATCACACAGACAGCGTATATCCAGCCAGTTATCCGGCACCGACTCCTGACGCAGGGCTTCCAGCTGGGCCGCCAGCAGCCGCGCCTGCAGGCGCTCGAACGCACCAAGCAGCCGCCAATGCATATCCCGACTGATGACTTCCTGCTCACGCAACCACTGCAGGCGGGCCCTGGAACTGACCTCGGGACACCCCTTGAGCAGCGCCATCAACCGGAGTGCACCTGTCAGTGGCAGCAGCCCCTGACGTTTGAGATTGATCGCATCCGGGTGAGGCGCTTCCCGACCATCGCCCTGCAGGCGGTCAAACCGGTCCAGCGCGACCGGAGACTCATCAAACAGCTCACCCATTTCATGCAGAAACAGCCCGGCTTCAGACCGCTGGGCAAATATGCTGTCGCGCAGATCGCTGGCCAGACCGGCCTCGCCGTACACCGGTGAGAAGTCGAACAGGATATTGCACATCTGCACCAGCCTGACCCGTCGTGTCCCCATCCACAACCGCATCTGTTCACGCCACTCGCTGATGGGCTTGCGCCAGAGCGGCCGTGAGGCCATCACATCGCCACGGCAATAGGGAATATCGGCCCGATGAAGCGTAGCGGTGAAACGCTCGGCCAGATTGAGAAACCAGCTGTCAATTTCGGCATGACGTTCAGGCGGGTAATCATCCAGAATCAGGCCGTTGTCCTGATCGGGGTGCAGCAGGCTCTCGTGACGCCCGCCTGAACCCATGACGATGACACAGAAACTGACCGGCGGCTCGCCCCAGCCCTGCTCCTGCATTTCGTCCAGCGCCCGTGTAATCGCCTGACGATAGCAGAAGTCATTATGATCACTGAGCAGTTCCGACACACGCCAGGGCGGCAGATCCAGCTGCAACAGCGCATACGCCAGCGACGGCTGATGCAGCGGGCGCTGTTCCGGCCCCTGTTCAAGTGCTCTCAGATGTGGCTGCAAGGGCTCCAGCAGCGCCAGGCTGGCCGTTGTCGGAGCAGTCCCGGTAAAAAGGTCACGCCAAGTGGATTGCATCTTCCCTCTCCTTGTCCGATACAGCCTTCAGCATAGAGAACGGCCACGGCAAATCCAGTCCACCAAAGGCGCAGAGCAGTGTCAGCCAACAGCCCTGCAGCCCGGACCACTGATCCGACTGCGCCCCCCGCTCTGGGGCTGCACCTCAATGCGGGTCGCAATACGATCTTTCAGTGCCTGCACGTGGGAAATCACCCCGATCAGCTTGCCTTCCTGCTGCAAACCGGACAGGGTATCCAGCGCCGTTTCCAGTGCTTCCTCATCCAGCGTGCCGAACCCTTCGTCCAGAAACAGGGAGTCCACACGCACATTGCGGCTGGCCATGCCGGACAACCCCAGTGCCAGCGCCAGACTGATCAGGAAGCTCTCGCCACCGGACAGGTTTTTGGTAGAACGCACCTCTCCGGCCTGATAGTTGTCAATCACGTTCAGCTCCAGCGGCTGCGCCTCGTCGCGCACCAGCAGATAGCGGTCGGACATCTTCTGCAGCTGCCGATTGGCATGAGATACCATCAACTCAAACGTGAGCCCCTGGGCGAAATTGCGGAATTTCTTGCCATCGGCAGAACCGATCAACGCATGCAGCTGCTCCCAGCGCTCCAGTTCTTTCCGCTGCGCCTCGATCGCCTGCTGCTGGGCACCAAACTGCGCCTTGCGCTCGACATTAATTGTCAACGTCTGCTGCAGACTGCCCCGCCGCTCCAGCTGCCGGGTGTACTGTGCCTTCAACTGCGCCAGCATCTCACCCAACTGCTCGGCCGACTCCGTACTCAGTGCCTGCTGCTGCAATGTCGTCACCGTCTGCTCACTGCGCGCCAGCAGGATATGCAATTTATCCGCCTGAGCCTTGAGTGCATCGGCCTGCTGCTGCAATTGCTGCAGGGCTTCACGCGGCATCAGCGCGGCCTGCAACTGAGTTTCATCGGCAAACCCGCTACGCGCCAGAGCCTGCCGGAAGGCGGTTTCCATCTGCTCAATGTCGGTCTGCAGCCCCTGCACACGCATTTCACCTTCACTGATCTGCAGCTGCAACCGTTGCAACGCCTGCTCACTTTCGGTTGCTTCCTTTTGCCGCTGTTCCTGCTGCTGGCGCGCCTGAACGACAGCCCTGTCCAGCCGCTGCTCCCAGGCAGCAGTATCCGGCTCGGACGAGAGTGCTGCGCGTGCCTGCTGCAAATCAGCCAGTTCAGCCATGGCCTGCTCAACGTCCAGCCGCTGTTGCTGCCGTATCAATTGCTGTTGCTGCTGTTTTTGCTCGGCTTCCAGCGCGTCAATGCGGTTTAAACGCTGCTGCAGGTCTTTCCACTGCTCCCCTGCTGCCTGGTGAGTCTGCTCCAGCTCATCGTAAGCCGGACACTCATGCCAGCCCAGGGCCGCCAGCTGCTCATTGATGGCCGTATCGAGCCGCGTCCGTTTCTCTGCCAGCCGCTGCTGCTGTTGCTGCTGGTGATCGGCGTCGCGTTCCAGCTGTGCCTGCTGAATGGCCTGGCGTTGCTGTTCATGCTGCAGCTCAGCCAGCTGTTGTTCCAACCGCTGCAGACGGGCGCTTTCCTCGCTCAGAGCGGGGGGCTGTTCACTGCGCCAGGGGTGCTGTTCAGACCCGCACAGCGGACAGGGTTTGCCCGGTTCCAGCTCGTGGCGCTGCTGCTCCAGACTGGCAATACGTTGCGCCAGTTGCTGGAGTTTCAGCAGGTCCTGCTGCTCACGCAGCATCGGTTCCAGCCGTGCCTGCAGCTGCTCGCGCTGTTGCTGCGCCTCAACCCGCTGCCGGCTCAGCACGGCCATCGCCTCACTCAGACCTGTGCTGTCCCGCTTCAGTTCATCCACCTGACCAGCCAGTGTCAGCAGGCCACGCAGGGATTCGCCCTGTACACGCACCTGTTCCTGCTGCTGCTTCAGGCTGTCACGATCACCATTCACCAGCGCCTCAGACAGCTGCCGCTCGGTCTTCTGCATCGCCTGCTGCAACAGAGCCGGGTTAGGGGCGGGCCCCTGCAAGCATTCGGCAGGCAACGCCGCTTTCAGCTGCTGTACGCGATTCTGCTGCGCCTGCACGGCCCAGTCCTGCTGACGCATCCGGTCCAGTATCGGCTGCTGCCGCTCACGCTCGGCCTCCGTCTGCTCCAGCTGCTGCCGTGCCTGCACCAGTGCCTGAACGGATGTCTGGTGTGCCTGTTGCAATGCGGGCCACTCGGCCTGCAATTGCACCTGTTTCTCCTGCGCTGTTGTCAGATCATTGCGGCGCTGACGCAAGGGCTCATATTCGGGCCGCAGCGCCTCCGCTTTTTGCGCCTGCTCCAACCGCTGCTGCTGCGGCAAAAATGCCTGCTGCGACTGTTCCAATTGCTGCTGTTCCTGCTGCAGCTGCTGCTGTTGAGCCTGCTCCCGATCCAGTTGCTCACGCCAGTTCAGCAGGGTCTGCTGCTGGGCAATCCGCTGCTCCTGTTCGTGTACCTGCTCCGCCACACCGGCCAGTTCGCGCTCCAGTTCGGCTTCTTCCTCCGCATCCAGCAACTGCAGGCCCGCCTGAGTGGCACGCAGTTGCTCCAGGCACTGACGCTCTTCTCCCCGGCGCTGATGCACGGCAATGGAGATATCGGAATAGATCGAAGTGCCGGTGATCTGCTCCAGAATGGGCGCACGCTCATCCGGGTCCGCCTGCAAAAAAGCGGCAAAGCTGCCCTGTGCCAGCAGCATCGAGCGGGTGAAACGATCAAAATCCATCCCGGTCAGACGTTCGACCCGCTCGGCCACATCCTTGATTTTGGTCGCCAGCAGCTTGCCGCTGTCGGCCTCGGCCACCTCATGGCGCGGCGGCTGCAGACTGCCATCGGCCTTCTTGCGGCTGCGATGCTGACTCCAGTGGCAACGCCAGCGGCCCTGGGGCGTTTCGAACACCACTTCGGCAAAGCATTCACCGGTCTGGCGCGACATCACCTCATTCTGAGCCTGGCTGATGCGCGGCTGGCGCGGGGTACGGCCATACAGGGCCAGACAGACCGCATCCAGCAGGGTCGACTTACCGGCACCGGTCGGGCCGGTGATGGCAAAGAGGCCATCGCCGGTAAAGGCCGGGTCGGTGAGATCGACCTCCCATTCTCCGGCCAGTGAGTTGAGGTTGTTGAAACGGATCTGGAGTATGCGCATGAGGGCCCGGCTCGGTTGCTTAACAGTTGTCTGGTACTATATTCGGTTTTTCTGATCAAACGCTGTGAGGGCGTATGCTGCAACGGCTTCAACACCACACTCACGCCCTGTCCCCCACCGAAAAGGGGATGGGGATCATGGCCTTGGCCATGTTACTGATTCCCGGCATGGACGCCATCGCCAAACTGCTGGCCAATGACCTGTCACCGGCACAGATCGGCTGCATCCGCTTTGGCCTGCAGACTCTGTTGCTGGCCGGTTTCATGTTGCGAGAACGCACATCCGAGTCGATTCGACCGGTTCTGCTGCAGCTGATGCTGTCGGGGTTCTGGATTGCGGCCGCCGTCACCTTTCTGTTCTGGGGGCTAATCTATCTGCCCTTGGCCAATAACATCGCCATTTTCTTTGTCGAACCGCTGCTGCTGATGCTGATGTCAGCCTGGTTTCTGGGCGAACGTGTGGGCAAACACCAGTACGCGGCGGTCTTTGTTGGCCTGCTCGGTGCCCTGATCGTCATTCGTCCCAACTGGCAGGCCTATGGCTGGGTTACCGTGCTGCCGCTGCTGGCGGCTGCCTTTTATGCCGCACACATGGCGACCCTGCGCCACCTGTCCGGGCATATCAGCGGACTGAGGTCACAATTCTGGAGCGGCCTTTTTGCCTGCCTGTTCCTGACACTGGCTATTCTGGCCGGGGACAGTGCGGAGGTGAAGTTGCTCAGCTGGAACGCCATCGGTACCGAGCAGCTGTCCCTGTTGATGCTGATGGGGGTTCTGTCGGCACTGGCCTTCTGCCTGATCAACGCGGCGTTCAAGCGTGCCCCGGCCAGTTTGCTGGCCCCCTTCCAGTATCTGGAAATCATCAGCGCCACGGCTCTGGGCTACCTGCTGTTTGGCGACTACCCCGACGCTCTGACCTGGCTCGGCACGGCCGTTATCCTGGGTTCAGGGCTGTACGTGTTTCACCGTGAACGGCAGACGCAGAAAGCATTGCGGTGATTATTCGGCGCGGCTGTCCTGCTCCGCCATCGACTGCAGCAGACCATTGAACAAGCGCCTTAGTTCGGTCTGCTGCGCCTCAGGCACCTGATGTGCATCCAGCGCACGGGCAAACACCTCGTCAGGCTGGAGCTCGTCCAGTGTTTCGCTGTCCGCCTGGCGCGACAGTGCCCGCTCGACCACCCGATTGTTACGCACCCGCAATACCTTCAGCTGCGTACCCTCCACCTGCTGTTCCAGCCAGTCACGCAGATCAGCGGCTATCTGCTCGCCTTCATAGTGGATTTCCAGCCAGACAGACACCTGCTCTGCTGCAAGACGCGTCAGTTCAGCCTCCAAAGAGGCCTGATCACCGCGCAAACGTACCAGCCGCTGGAAGACGGGTATCTCCACCAGCGTCAAGGTTGGAACCCGGTCTACAAAATCGACCAGACACAGGCTCTTTTGCTGGCCGGCTTCACCAAACCCCATCGGCAGCGGTGAGCCGCTATAGCGGATATGCGCCTGCCCCGCCACCGCCTGGGGTACGTGCAGGTGCCCAAGCGCCACATAATCAAGACAGGCAGGAAAGGCATCGACGCCGACCTGCGCCAGTGAACCCACATAGAGATCACGTACGCCATCCCCGTCCAGCGTTTGCCCGCCCGCCGCAAACAGATGCCCCATGCCGATAATCGGTACGTCAGCCGCCAGCTCTTGACGCAGCTGCTCGGCGGCGGCACAGACCTGAGCATAGTGCTCACGAATCCCCAGCACCAGCTTGCGGTCCTTGTCATCCAGGCTCTCGCCGGCTTCCGCCTGACGAATATCCCGGTCACGCAGGTAGGGTACGGCACAGATAATCGCCTCCGGTCGGCCCTGTGTATCCTGCAACAGCACCACTTCGTCGCGCGGATCAGCACAGGCCGCCCCCACCACATGCACATCCAGCGCCTTCAGCAGCTGTGCCGGTGCGTTGAGAAAACTGGGGGAATCGTGGTTGCCGCCGATAATCACCACATGGCGACAACTGGATGCGGCCACGCCATTGAGAAAGCGGTAATACAGCGCCTGCGCCCGGTTGCTTGGCGTGGTGGTGTCAAACAGATCGCCTGCGATCAACAACAGGTCAACCTGCTGCTGATGCACCTGCTCCAGCATCCAGTCCAGAAAGGCGGCAAATTCATCGTAGCGCTTCTGCCCATACAGCAAACGCCCCAGGTGCCAGTCAGAGCTGTGCAACACGCGCAGACAGGCCTGAGCAGGCTTGGTGCTCTGTTCTTCGGTATCAGCTCGGACGCAGGCTTCAGCATTATCCGGCAATATTTCAGCCTGAGGTTCATCAAACAGGGACGGCTGTTCAGGCATGCTTATTCTCCCTGCAGCGTGGCGATAATACGGCGGCTGCCACCCTGATTGCGGTGTTCGCCCAGATAGATGCCCTGCCAGGTACCCAGCGCCATCTGACCACCACTGACCGGCAAGGTCAGACTGACACCCAGCAGGCTGCTCTTGAAATGTGCCGGCAGATCATCCGGCCCTTCAAAGGTATGCTGATAGTAGGGTTCGTTTTCCGGCACGGCACGGCTGAAAAAAGCTTCAAAGTCGGCTCTTACCGTCGGGTCTGCATTTTCATTCAGCGTCAGGCTGGCCGAGGTGTGCTGCAGCAACAGATGCAACAGCCCCGTCTGTACCCGGCGCAGCTCGGGCAGGGCCTGCTCGACTTCGTCGGTAACCAGATGAAAGCCGCGCGGTCGCGCACGAAGTGTAATGATCTGCTGATGCCACATGGTGCCTCCTGCCTGTTGGCCCGGGAGTATAACATTTGCGGCAAAACACGCTGCAGCCGGCGACCGGCCACAGGAGCAATAAGGAGAAAGCGTGCAAGGACCACGTATGCCCACAGGCCTAATACAAGCCGATGCTGTTGTGTCAGGCAGGTAGCACGCTTATATTATTGCCATCAAAGTCAGTGCCAGCTTAGATTTATCAGAAATCCTCAAAATCAGTCATCTTTAGACAACTGTTTCTCTATATTTTCAATAAAAATCTCTCTGAAAAACTCCATTTCATCTTCATCCAACGAGTCTATAACTTCCATGACTTTATCCAGTCTTTCAGCCACCTCGTCAAGATCCAGATGTGTAGACGTTTCATGTGTTTCAGATTCGATTTCTTTAGGCTTAAGTAGCTTACGCTTGTAAAAACCCTTTTTATTGAAATGGGGGCTCACTATTACTTTCCATTCTTCACCATTAAAAATGGCCGCTTCCAAGCCAGATGCAATCATCAGCAGGTTTTCATACACACTAAAACTAGTACATTCAAAAGGTATAGCCAAAGGCGTAACTTCTCCATTCTTTATTTTTGAAAGCACTCCATAGTTCATGATCAATACGTAGTCCTGGTACGCCAACATTTCAACCGAATGGGTACCTCCATAAGGTTCACTCCAGATGATTTCCCACTTATCTTTGCGCCCCTGAAAAATTTTGGAACCATCTTCACCCTTCGCAAAGATATAGACATTTCCATCCGGGCCGCAGCAGATCGCTCCCGTATTTGCTTTTGGATACCCGGCCTTTTTCAAGGCTACCTTTTTCCACACGCCATTGTCGGTGTAAAAAAGGGCTCCATTTTCATTCAAAATATAAAATTCTTCTGGGCTGTATGCATCAAAATCTTCAATAACATATTTAAGCCTTTTACCCTTTGCCCTGTCAGCGATCATTTTGGGTGGCATATCTAACGCAACCCAGGTACCTTGAATGCCATCACGCTTGTATACCCCACCTGAGCCGGCTACATAAACCTCACCCCACAGGGTACGCATTTTTTGTTTCAAAAAAGGGGCTTTTTCTTCGCCCTCATGAGCAACAAAACAATATCCCCATGAGTCACAGAGAACAACTTTTTGTTCCGGTTTATACTGTACTGACAAGGATGGAAAATAGAGATTCTTAAAATAAGAAACAAGACAATTTTCATCCGTGCCTTTTTTAGCACGAATGGCTTCTGGCCCCCAACTCACCAGCCTCCAACGTTCATCCGTTCCGCCAACATATTCACCGACATTTTCAAACATGATAAGATAGGCAACTTCTTCACTCCTGATTGCGCAATCAACGATATAAAAACCTTTAAGTTTCTTTTTCCATTCAGCTTTTTTCATGATCTCCTAATGAAGTTTAATCTATGATATACAATCATAGTGCGATACGAATAAAAGCTCTCATATAGAACCACGCTCCTCTCATAGGAAAAACCGTCTCTATATAGAACCATTAATATTCGTAGCCTTACACTTTTTTTAGGGTTCGCGGATTTGATATTCTACACAGGTTAAAACAGCCTTTGCCCGTACAGCAGCAGCGACTCGACCAAGGTATATGCAGATTATTCTGTCGCCTTTTAGCCCTGCTTTTTTTCGGGTAAGGGTGTCAAATATATCGATTTATTCACTGATTTAGGGAAAAGGGATGAAACGGAAGTTTTTGCCTTTCGCAGCTGCCATTCTGATTGGCGGCTCTCTGGCCGGTTGTATGGACGGAAACCTCAACACTGCCTCTTTGTCGGCAGCACAGGATGCATTCAAGGCAGCAACCCTGTCCGAAAATGATGCCAAAACGATGGCAACTCAGGCCGCAGTCCAGATGGACGCTCAGAACAGTGTTTTGCCGGCATCAAGCCCTTACACCAAACGCCTGAACCGTCTGGTCGCGGGCCTGAATAATGAAGACGGCATGCAGCTGAACTTCAAGGTGTACAACGTCAAGGAGATCAATGCGTTCGCCATGGCTGACGGCACCGTGCGTGTATACCGCGGCCTGATGGACAAATTCACCGATGATGAAATCCGTTTCGTGATTGGACACGAAATCGGCCATGTCAAACTGGGACATTCACTCAAGGCCATGCGCACAGCTTACGCCACCTCTGCAGCACGCAAGGGCGTAGCCAGCCAGGGTGGACGTGCGGCTCAGCTGTCCAGCTCTCAGCTGGGCGAACTGGGTGAAGCGCTGATCAATGCACAGTTCTCCCAGTCTCAGGAACGCGAATCAGATGCCTACGCGGTAAAATTCATGAAGAAACACGGTTTCGATGCCCGTGCGGGACTGAGTGTGATGAAGAAGTTCCAGCAGATGGACGGCGGCAATCACAGCATGCTGTCCAGCCACCCGGCTTCCAAGGAACGTGAGGACAACATCGCCAGCATGCTTTAATGCTCGGCTCGGAGCCCGATTAGCCGGGCTCCATTTCAATATCGCGCTATTGTGCAGCCAGCATGGCAGCATAGCGCCGGTGCAGAATGGCGATACGTTTCACATATGCACGAGTTTCAGCATAAGGCGGCACACCGCCATACTCCCCCACCGCTCCGGGGCCAGCGTTATAGGCCGCCGTTGCCAGTTTGGTATCACCGTTGAATTTCTTCAGCAACATGGCCAGGTAACGCACCCCGCCATCTATGTTCTGTTCGGCATCAAATGCATTGGTGACACCCAACTCAGCCGCTGTCGGGGGCATCAACTGCATCAGTCCCTGTGCACCCACACGTGAACGTGCCTGAGGGTTGAACGCCGACTCTGCATGTATCACTGCCCGCACCAGTGCCGCATCAACACCGTGCTGACCGGCGAGACGGTCGATCGTCTGCTGATAGCGTTCGGTAAACAGCGGCGTGGTTTCCCAGTTAACCGAGGAGTTGACCTGGCAGGCGTAGCAGTCAAAGCGGATAACTTCATATTGCACGCCACTGGGTTTTTCATCGCTGAACGAAAGAACACCACCCTGATTACGGTACTTGTAATAGGTGCTGACGACCTGCGCCTTCTGCGAAGGTGCCAGATTGGTGTACTCCACCCGACCATCGGGATGAACGATCTTGCGTACCTCGGCCACGGCCTGTGTAGACAGTCCAAGGAGCGCGGTTGTAAAAAGCGGAAAGATATATCGACGCATGGCTCTGCTCAAGTCTCAAATCCTTTTGCGAGACTATTCTAGTTTGGCTTGAGGGTAAATGCTTCCCTGCGCGACCTGTTTCCCAACCTGTTCTTGATCAAGTTCAACTAGCGGGGCAGTAAACTGCCCCGTTTCGGTTCATCGCTCAGTCAAACAGATCTCGATGCATCAGCCCTTCTCGGCTCCAGCGCTCAAGCTCGGCTTCTGCTTCCAGCAGACTCATTCCTCTGTCCTGCAGCAACCGTATCAGTACCTCATCCACGCCCCGCCCCAGCGTAGAGGCGCGGCCGCAGATGTACAGTGCTGCACCACGATCCAACCATTCCAGCAGCTTGTCACCACACTGCTCCAGCCGTTCCGTAATATAGCGCTGCGCACCACCGTCGCGTGAGAAGACCGCATCCAGGTCGGTAATCACCTGTTGCCGAGCCAAAGACTCGATGTACTCGCCATACAGAAAGTCCCCCTGCTGGTGGCGGTTACCAAACAGCAGCCATACCGGTGCAGACTGTCGACTGTTGGCGCGCTGTTCCAGAAAACCGATAAAGGGGGCAATACCACAGCCAGTTGCCACCATGATCAACGGCTGTACGGCCTGCGGCGGATTGAAACCAGGATGGGACACCAGTTCGACATCGCGAGCCTCTCCCTGCGGCCAGTTCAGGCACAGTTCGCCACTGCCGACGCCGATGACCTCCTCGCCATTGTTGTCGAAATAGCGCAACAACCCGACCGTCAGGCGCACCCGCCCCGGGCTGGTTTCAGAGGCCGAGCCGATGGAATAGGTGCGGGGAGCCAAGCCTTCTGCCGGCTGGAACTGGAACAGATCACCAGGCGCAAACGGTACCTGTTCCGGCACCTCAAACAGCAGGCTATAGCTGTGCGGATGATCACCGGCAACCGGCGTATCCAGACGTGTGCGTTCCAGCAGGCGCGCTTCACAGCGCTGACGCTGGGCTTTCACGCCACTTGCCTGCACATTCCAGTCAAAGCGATCGGACAGCCCCCGCAGCCACTGCGACCAGCTCGCTGCCGGGTCACCATCCACTTCCTGAATCGGCAACTGCTCAACAGCACCCGCCGCCAGCAGCGTCTGCTGCAGTTGATGTCCACCGGCACAGAAATGCGCATAGCGGCGATCTCCCAGTGCCAGCAGGCTGACATTGGCTCCCTTGAGTGCACTGGCCTTTAGTCGTTTAACCCAGCTTCTGGCCATATCCGGCAATTCGCCCTCTCCGGTAGTCGATGCTATCAGCAGAACCTGCTCATACTGCGACCACCGTTCAGCCCCGAACACACCTATCGCGCCCTGATCGACCGCAATACCGGCCTGCTCCAATACTCCGGCAGTCGCGGTTGCCAAACCCTGAGCCGTGCCGGTCTGGCTGGCATACACCACCAGCACACGCGCATCAGCGCGCGTCTGACCGGCGCGTGCCGCGCGTTGGCGTCGCAGCCAGTTGAGCATGCCTGTCAGTGTCAGCCCCAGTACAAGCCCACCCACCAACAGGTTGAAAACACCGGACATCCAGCCGGCCCAGAGCCCTTCATGCAATTGCTTGGGCAGATTCGAATCCAGATTGACCAAGGTAACCTGACCACCGCTCACCACCCATGCCTGACTGTCCGTTTGCAGCAATACCGATCCCGCCTTGAATGTCCGCGCACTGACCAGTCCTGACAGATCATGTTGCTCCGCCGCCTGGCGCAGCCCCTGTACCAGCGACACAGGCTCTGCACCAGGCTGCAGACCCAGATCGGGACGCCCCACATGCAATGTCATCAGTACCGCTGTCAGTGGCAGCAGCAAGGCCAGCGGCAACAGCCAGACACCCAGCCACTGGTGCCAGCCGATCAGTGAACGGCTGAATTTTGGCCAGCCCAGCAGGACACCCACAATCATGATGCCCAGCATGGCCCAGGTGACCCACTCCACCAGCCAACCAGCCCCCATCAGCAACTTCTTGTGCAGGTCTTTGACCCAGCCAAAGAACGCATCGCTCGAGCTTTCACCAGCCCCTGTTTGTATCCCATCGGCAAGGCGATATTCACCCTTGCCCGCCAGTATCCACTGACCAGTTTCTGCACTGCGTTCAATGGCCCCGATGTTTCCATCAGGCGCCACTGATGACAGCAGCCCTTCCAGCTGGGCAACATTTACCGTGCCTTGATAGGGCTGGGCACTGAAATCGGCCACGACCGGTTTCAGTGCCAACACCATCCCGGTTAGTGTGATCAATACGAAAAGAGGTGTCAGGCACAGCGCCAGCCAGCGATGCACCTTCAACAGATAAGTTCTCATGGAAACAACCTTCCTTAGCCTGAACAGGCCTGACGTGCTAAACCTGCGGCTATTTTAGGCTTTCCATACTTAAACAAGGGTTAAAACCGGGTAAAGTTAGGTAAAGTCAGACTGTACAAAGCCTTTTACATACAAACAAAGATGTATAGATATATTTTGTACCGCTAATACTATAAACTTCTCCCTGTTTTTTGTACCAATATTGATGGGGTGACAAGGGTATGGTTCGAAGGACCAAGGCGGAGGCTGCGGCTACGCGTGAAGCACTGATTGATGCGGCAGAAGAGATGTTCATGGAACACGGTGTGGCGCGCACCTCGCTTGAGCAGATTGCCCGCCACGCGGGCATGACTCGTGGCGCCCTGTACTGGCACTTCAAGAACAAGGCCGATCTGGTCAAGGCAATGCGTGATCGTGTGCATCTGCCGTTTCAGGACCTGTTCGATCAGGTCGATATTGAAAACCCCGAATCGTCGCCGCTGGAAACCATTCGCCTGGCCTGCATGCACGGTCTGGAGCAGCTGGAGAATCCGCGCAAGATCCGAGTGCACACCATTCTGACCTATCGCTGCGAATTCTTCAGCGACTTCAATCCACAGGAGATGCACCGGGAAATTTCCGAAGAGATTCAGGGCGTGCTGCTGCGCTACTTTCGCCTCGCGGACGAAAAGGACCAGCTTGGCGATATCACGCCCGAAGCGGCGGCTGATCTCCTGCATGCCGTATTATCCGGGCTGTTCCATTCCTGGATCCGCCATCCGATCGATTATTCAATCACCGAACGCGGTCGTGTGATGCTGGACAATCTGCTGCGACTGATTGGCAACCCGCACGGCTAATCCTCCCTTTTTCATTTCTCTGCACAACGCAAAAGGGCTGGTCAGTGACCAGCCCTTTGTGTGTTACCGCTTAGGGTTTCAGTGTGCTGCCACTACACCCCGTTTGCGGCTGATCCAGTCGGACACCGAGGCAATCATAGCGTAGAAGGTCGGCACGAAGCAGCTGCCGATAATCGCCACGGATGCCATGCCCACGGATACCGCCGTACCTATATGGTGGCTGCTGGTATCACTGGCACCGGTGGCCAGCGCCAGCGGAATGGTACCCAGAATAAAGGCCAGCGAGGTCATGATGATCGGGCGGAAACGCAGCTCGGCTGCAATCACCGCTGCTTCGCGGATCGACTTGCCGAATTCGCGACGCTGCAGCTCGGCAAATTCAACAATCAGGATAGCGTTCTTCGCCGCCAGACCGACCACCACCAGTACACCGATCTCCACATAGACGCTGACTTCCAGACTGCGCATCATGATACCGCCCACTGCGCCAAAGAAGGCAAAGGGCGTCGCCGTCAGTACTGCCAGCGGCAGTGACCAGCTCTCATACTGAGCCGCCAGAATCAGGAACATCATCAGGATACCGAAGCCCACGGCCAGTGACGCCGTATTGCCAACCGTGGTTTCCTGATAGGCCGTGCCGGTCCAGCCCATGCCCCAGTTGTCGCCCAGGGTTTGCTGCACAACTTCCTCCATCGCTGCGACTGCCTGACCGGAACTGTAGCCCGCCGCCGGACCGCCCTGGAACTGAGCCCCCAGGTATACGCCAAAGCGCGACACCACGGCCGGCGCCAGCTGACGCTCCAGCGTCACCAGTTCAGACAGCGGCAGACGCTCACCATTGCCGCTGCGCACGAAAATGGTGTTCAGGTCATCCGGCGTTTGACGGTATTCATCCTCGTTCTGCAGAAAGACCTGGAAGTTGCGGTTCTGGTAACTGAAATAGTTCACGAAGCCGTTGCCCAGAGTATTGGACAGGGTCGCATTCAGATCTTCCAGTGCCACACCGTAACTCAGTGCCTTCTGACGGTCGATATCGGCACGATAGGACGGCACATTCACGTTGAACGTGGTGAACACCTGGTTCAGCGCAGGATGCTGGTTGGCCGCCTGCATGACCTTGACCGACGCCTGATACAACTCCTCTGAGGAAGCACCGGCATAGGACTGCAGGTAACCGGTAAAGCCACCCGTGGTCGACAGGCCCATGATCGGCGGCATGTTGAAGGCAATGGCACTGCCACCCGGCGTCAGGGCGCCGATCTGCATGATCTGGCCAATCAGCTGATCCACCTTCAGATCGCGCTCTTCCCAGGGCACCAGGCTGACAAACATGACACCACGGGCGTTGTTGACCGCACTGGTGAGGATGTCATAGCCGGCCACGGCCGCTACATGTGCCACCCCCGGAATGTCCTGAATCTGTTTACTGACATCATCCATGTAGTTGTTGGTACGGTGCAGCGAGGCCGCGTCCGGCAGTTGTACGCTGACCAGCACGATGCCCTGGTCGGTCTGCGGCACCAGCGTGGTCGGTGTATTGGCAAACATCCACCAGGAGCCATAACTGAACCCGGCGGTCAGCAGCAGCGCCAGTACCCAACGACGCACCAATAGCTCTACCAGGCGCGTATACACGGCCGTCAGCGCACTGAAACCACGCTCGAACCAGCGCAGCGGGGCATGGAAGGCACGCATGAACGTACTTTCGTGTTCGCCCGGCTTGTGATGCTTGATGAACACTGCCGACATGGCCGGTGTGAACGTCAGTGCCATCAATGCCGAGAAGGCAACCGAGATGGCCACGGTGAGTGCGAACTGCTGATAGATCTGACCGGTGAAGCCACCGAGGAAGGCAACAGGCACAAATACGGCCGCCATGATAAACGAGGTGGCAATCACCGGCCCACCCACTTCCTTCATCGCCAGTACCGTTGCCTCAACGACACTCAGGCTGTCATCCTCGGCCAGCACACGCTCAACGTTTTCCACCACCAGAATGGCGTCATCCACCACGATACCGATCGACAGTACCAGCGCGAACAGCGTCAACAGGTTCAGCGAGAAGCCAAACAGGTAGAAACCAGCAAAGGTCGCTACTACGGACACCGGCACCACCGACATGGCGATCACGGTGAAACGCCAGTTCTGCAGGAACACATACAGAATGACACCAACGATCAGGAACGCCTCAATGAATGTCTGTACCACCGTATCCACGGATGCGGTAATGAACAGCGTAGTGTCATAGGGCACCACGTAATCAAGCCCCGGCGGGAAACGCCCGGCCAGCTCGGCCACCTTGGCCTTCACTGCATCAGCGGTTTCCAGTGCATTGGCACCCGGCTGCTGATTGATGATGATCGGTGCCATGGTGGCGCTGTCCAGACGCGCCTCAACGCCGTAGAAAGACGCGCCCAGCTCGACTCGCGCCACATCCTTCAGCAACAGTGCTGAACCGTCCGGGTTGGTGCGCAGGTAGATGTTGCGGAAATCATCCGCGCTGGACAGGCGTCCGCCCGCATTCACGGTATAGGTATACGCACGCGGATCACCCTGTGGGGTGCCGGCCAGGTTACCCGCCGGCACCTCGGTATTCTGCGCCCGAATGGCACGCGCGACTTCCGTCGGTGTCAGGTCGTATTGCGCCAGTTTTTCCGGGTCCATCCAGACCCGCATGGCGAACTCGCCACCGCCCAGCACCTCGGCCGCCCCGACGCCCGGAATCTGGCGCAGTTCGTCAAGGATGTTCAGGGTGGCATAGTTCTGCATGTAGACGTTGTCATAGTCGCCTTCGGGCGAAACCAGCGCCAGCAGCAGCAGGATCGAGTTGGAGCGCTGCTCCACCTTGACGCCCTGCGCCCGTACCGAGTCAGGCAGCTGGGACAGTGCGCTCTGCACCCGGTTATTGACGTTGACCGTATTCATGTCGCCATCGGTCCCGATGTTAAACGACACCTCCAGTGTCATCAGACCGTTATCGGCGCTGGTTGAGGTCATGTAGATCATGTCCTCGACACCGTTGATCGCCTCCGCCAGTGGCGCGGCGACGGTCTGGGCAACCGTTTCGGCATTGGCCCCCGGGAAGCTCGCCTGTACGGACACGCTGGGGGGAACCACGCTCGGGTACTGCTCGATGGGCAGCACACGCAGGCTGACCACCCCGATCAAGGTCAGGATGATCGCCAGCACCGTGGCGAAAATCGGCCGCTTGATGAAAAAGTTGGAAAAACTCATGCGTCGTTACCCTGCTCTTGGGCAGCACTGTCGGCACGGGGCTTGATCGGTGTGCCCGGCTTGATACCGGACGGATCGCCGCTGACAACGGTATCGCCCGCCTCCAGACCACTCAGAATGATCTGCATTTCACCGGCCATTTCGCCCAGTTCAACGGTGCGGGCACGCGCCTTGCCTTCTTCATCCACCAGGAACACCTGAGGCCCCATCAGACCCTGAGTCACGGCGATTTCCGGCACGGCAATGACGTTGTAACGCTTCAGGCCTTCGATACTGACGCGGGCAAACTGACCCGGCAGCACCTTGGCGTCCGGGTTGGCAAAGCTTGCTGCCGCTTGCACGGTGCTAGTCTGCTTGTCTACTCGCACACCCAGGAAGTCCAGCGCACCGGTCAGGCGCGTTTCGGGCTGACCTTCACGTCCACCAACTTCAAGACTGGCATGGATCTGGTTCATCTCGTCCAGTTCCAGCTGGCTGCGCAGCTCCAGCGCATCCTTCAACGGCATCTGGAAACGCACTTCCAGCGGGTCCAGTGGCGTAATGGTCACCAGCTCGGTACCCGGGTTGACCAGATTACCCAGATTGACCTGACTCAGGCCGATGCGACCGGAAACCGGTGCCTCGACCTGGGTGTAGCCCAGATCGATACGAGCACTGGCCAGCGCCGCTTCGGCCTGGGCCACCCGTGCCCGTGCAACCTGCTGCTCCGCCAGTGCCTGATCGTACTGCTGGCGGCTCACGGAGCTGCGCTTGAGCAGCGATTCATAGCGTGCCGCGTCGCGGCCGGCACGCGCCCGCTCAGCTTTTGCACTCTGCAGATCGGCTTCGCGTTGCTTCACCAGCGCCTGATACTGCTCAGGCTCGATGGTGTACAGCACCTGCCCTTTCTCGACCTGATCGCCCTGCTCGAACTGACGCGCTTCCAACGTACCGGTCACACGAGCCACCAGCGTCACTTCATTATCGCTGCGCAGCAGCGAGGAATAGGTCTTGTCCAGTGCTATGTCCTGACGCTCGAGGCGGGACACATCTGTCGTAACCGGTGGCAGGGGGCGTGCGCCCGCCGCTGCCTGTCCGGATTCATCACCACAGGCCGTCAGCATAACGGCCATGCAGGTTAGAAAGAGGATTCGCCCTTGGGTAGCTAATGTTTTCATCACAACAATCCCGATGATTTTAAGGCCAGCCGGCAGTTTACATCCATACATGTATGGATGTAAATCAACACCAGGCCTGTTTCGGCTGATTTCTTACACTTTAGTTTGATACCGAAGTCCGGATGCCATGCGGGATGACACCGGGGGCTGATTTAAAACAATGCATCCCGACCGGGGTTACGCCATCCTGATCATCTTTCTTCCTGATACTCAGCACCCTGGATGCACGATGAGCTGTATGGAAACCGCCACCATCAAACGAACGCTGACCGGCCTGGAACTCAGGGTAGGTACTCGCCTGCCCTGGTCGCTGTATAGCCCCAGAGGCACCCTGCTCCTGACCGAAGGGGCCCTGATCCGTACCGAGAAGCAGATTGAAAGCCTGATGAGCGTCAAGGCGCACTACTACCTGACGCCCAAGCTGGGGGTATACACGCCCAGTAACCAGCCGAAGCCGGCCAGCAGCCGGGTCAGTACCTTTGTCATCATCCATACGCTGCTGGAGCGGCTTGAAGAGTGCTTTACGTTGCTGCAACAAAAGGACAGGGGCAGCGCCTTCATTCGCCGCGTGATGCAGCTGGTGTTCGATATTCAGGGCGTGTGTGAAGAAAATCCGGATGGCATTCTCGGCACCATGCAGTTAATCGTGGAAGCGCCTCATGGTCTAGTCCACCCGCTGCATGCCGCACTGATGTGCGAGGTGGCCTGCTGCCGTATGGGACAGGGTCCGCTGGAACGCTTCCCGGTGGTGGCCGCCGCCCTGACTCACGATCTGGGCATGTACGAGATTCAGCAGGAGCTGTTCGAGCAGTCGAAGCCGCTGACCGAACGGCAGCGCCATATTATCGATACCCACCCGCAACGCTCACATGACCTGCTGGTGGAACAGGGTGTGACCGAATCCGGCTGGCTGCTGCCGGTACTGCAGCACCACGAACGACTGGATGGCAGTGGCTATCCGGTCGGCCTGAGCGGCAACGCCATCTGCCACGATGCCCGCCTGCTGGCTATCACCGACTGCTACTCGGCGATGATTCGGCCACGCGCCTACCGCGATCAGGTGCTGCCCCGCGACGCACTGCGCGAAATCTTTCAGCAACGTGGCAGCACCATTGATGCCGAGCTGGCACGCCTGTTCATTGATGTAATGGGCATTTTTGCACCCGGCACACTGGTGCAGCTGACCCACGGGGAGCTGGCACTGGTCACAGGCCGCGGCGACAGCATCAACCAGCCGGCGCTGGCCTTGATTCATAACCGCCTGGGGGCCCGCCTTGATGAACCGGAACATATCACGCTGGAAGACAGCCGCGACATCAAGGCCATCCTGCGACTACAGGACCATGCCAATTTGATCGCCTTGCTGGGCCATGTATGGCCGGAAATGACGCCAATTCCTTCAGCCTTTTGACGGCACGGCCGGCCAGCTGTCCGGCACCATAAAGAGCCGTTCCACTTCACGCCAGCCCTCTGCCGAGCCGGTCAGGCGAGCCAGCAAACCGGCTCGCCCCGTGTGGGCAACCTGTTTCACAGTCTGATGCAAAATACCTGCTTCCGGTGCCAGCGGCTGATGCCAGTCAGCCAGCCAGTGGGGCTTGTGCAGGACCACCCAGCCTTCGGCAATCAGTGTCGATGCTTCGCTGGCGTAACACCAGCGCCCCTGACCGTGCCCCGGTTCGACCTGCGACGGCACCTGAAGCACATTTTGCAGCGGCTGAAACAGGTAGCCCGGCATGAAAATGCGCGGGGTTGGCATTTGGCACACCCCCAACGCCTGCAGTTCGACTTGCGCCGCAGGCTGGGTCGTCAGACGGGCTTGGTGCTGTAACAGACGCGCGGTTTTAAGATCCAGCCGATCACGACTGTTCGGGCCATACCAAAGCACGGCCCCGGTTTCGGTATCCCGGTGACCAAGGTAGAACTTGACCGCAACTTCATGGTGCTCAATCGCGTCGGTCCGGGGATTGCGTACCAGAAAATCCAGCTCACCCAGCGTACGCCGCTCATGCTGAATCTGCAGATTACGCGCCAGCATATCCCAGCCCAGCAGGTCCTGCAGCAAACAGGCATACAGCTGCTCAAAGTAGCGTCCCAGCCGCCGCGGAGGCGGCTGCTGCAATACGGCAGGCATGGCGGCGGGATGTCGATCCCAGTATTGCAGTTTCTGCAGGTAGCCCTCCGGCAACCAGACCGAGGGATCGAAGCTCATATCCCCCTGATACAGCTGCGGTGCCTGGCATAACCAGGCCAGGTGCCGAATAACGGGCTGTTGAAACAAAACCGCCTCAGCGCTGACGCTCATAGACACTGAGACTGACCGCTGTGCCCAGATTGAGCGACTCGATCAGCCCCGCTCCCGGAATGGTAAAGGCCTGTGCCTGCAGCTGCTGCAGGCGGTCACGCGGCACCCCCCGCGCCTCATTGCCGAACAGATAGCAATCACAGGCCTTGAAGGCATCAGATGCCAGTGGCTCCCCCTGCATATCAAGGCAGCCGATACGGTTGAAACGCTCACCCAGACTATCGAGACTGACATCCAGCTCCAGCGGCACATGAAAGATCGCGCCCATACTGGCCCGAATCACCTTGGGATTAAACGGATCAACGCTATCGGGACTGAGCAGGCAGCGGTAGCCGCCAAACCAGGCCAGCGTCCGCAGGATGGTGCCCAGATTGCCCGGGTCCTGAATCTCATGGAAGTAGATGGCAATTTCATCACCGGCAGGCCGAGGCTGAATCGCCGCCATCGGCAGCACCGCCACGATTCCCTGAGGACTTTTGGTGGCACTGATGGCACTCATCTGCTTGCCGGTGACTTCATGCACCCTGAAATCGGTCTGCCAGTCGGCATACTGATCGGTCAGATACAGCTCGGCGCCCTTGAGGCTTGGCTGCTGCTCGGCGGCTTTTTGCAACTCAAGCACCAGATGCTCCCCTTCCACCAGACAACATCCCGTCTCGGTGCGAAATTTCTTCTGCTGCAGCTTTTTGATCAGATCCAGTTTCATGCCTGCCCCATTATGTCTTAGTGGCCAGCATTATAGCGGTGGGCCCTGACGAAGTCAGTCGACCCTTGGCGCTCCGGCAAGCCAGCACGTACAATACCCGGCTCAGTCACAATGATGGTTTTTTGCAACTATGGCCCGTTCCAAAAGCAGCGCCCGTTGGCTCAAAGAGCATGTCAACGATCCCTTCGTCAAACAGGCACAGAAGGACGGCTACCGTTCTCGCGCCAGCTACAAGCTGCTGGCGCTGAACGAGAAGGACAAGCTGATCAAGCCCGGCATGCTGGTGATCGATCTGGGTTCGGCACCCGGTGGCTGGTCACAGATCGCCTCTCAACTGGTCGGTGAACCGGGCAAGCTGATCGCTTCGGATATCCTGCCAATGGATGCCCTGCCCGATGTGGACTTCATTCAGGGCGACTTCACTGAAGAAAGCGTGTTCAACGAAATCATGGGGGTCATCGACGGTCGCCCCGTTGATGTGGTGATTTCCGACATGGCGCCCAACCTCAGCGGTGTCGCCTCTGCCGACCAAGCCGCCTCCATCTACCTGATCGAACTGGCGCTGGATATGGCTCAGCAGGTACTCAAGCCCAAGGGCAGCTTTGTGGCCAAGGCGTTTCAGGGTGAAAGCTATGAAGAGTTCGTCAAACAGGTCCGCGAGCACTTCGATAGCGTGCTGATTCGCAAACCGGACGCGTCCCGCGCCCGCTCACGCGAAGTCTACGTGGTCGGCAAGGGATTCAAGGGCTAACGTGAGTGCAGCCACAACCGGCACAGCCTGATGCCGTGCCGGCTTTCACCCGCTTAATCAAATGGCTGAGGTCGCGGCGTCCCATCCACCGATGGCGGCAGTATCGGCATCAAAAATTGCGGCTGATCACCGGTCAGGGTTTTCAGGAATGCTACAATCTTGGCATTCTCCTCATCGGAGAACTGACGCCCCAATTGCAGGCGCCCCATAACATCGGTGGCTTCGGTCAGAGTCTCCGCTTCGCCGTCATGGAAGTACGGATAGGTCAACTCCACGTTGCGCAGGGTAGGCACCTTGAAGGTAAAACGGTCCGCATCCTTGCCAGTCACGGCAACACGCCCCTCTACGCCATTCTGGGTCTGATAGGGCTCAACAATTCCCATTTTCTGGAACGAGTTGCCCCCCACCGCTTCGCCATTATGGCAGGCCACGCAGCCACTGGTTTTGAACAGCTCATAGCCTTCACGCTCGAACGTGCTGATAGCATCAGCATCACCCAACAGCCACTGGTCAAAACGTGAATTCGGCGTTACCAGTGTCTTTTCAAACTCTGCAATGGCGTCGGTAATACGATCAATATTGATTTCGTTGCCACCAAACACCAGCTTGAATTCACGTACATAGCCCGGTATCGAGGCAACCACATCCACGGCCAGCGTGTGCGAGGACGCCATTTCACCCGGGTTGGCAATCGGGCCGCCTGCCTGCTCCTTAAGATCGGCGGCACGCCCATCCCAGAACTGCGCCACACTCAGACTGGAGTTGAGCACGGTCGGTGAATTGATGGGGCCCTGCTGCCACTTGTCACCGATGGAGGTTTTCAGATTATCGGTTCCACCCATACTCAGGTTGTGACAGGAGTTGCAGGATATGAAACCCGACTTGGACAAACGCGGATCGAAATAGAGTTTCTTGCCCAGTTCCGCCAGCGCCTGGTTGATTTCCTTAACCGGCTGGATTGGTTGTATCGGCTCTTCTGCTCTGACACCCACCGCAACGGCGGCGATACTGACACCCAAAAGCGCCTGTTGCAGACACTGTGTAATACGCATGACGGTGCTCTCCCCTTGCACTGCTCTCTTTCAGCCGTTCTCCCAAAACGACTGAGTGGAAGCCACAACAGCGTCCACCACCCCAGTGTAACCACCTGTCCCTTACAGAAAATAGATGAGGGTCAATAGACCCGATTGGACAACCGGAACGGCTAATACATGCGGATCAGCACCACCCCGGCCAGCAGACAAAGCACTCCCAGGATACGCCCCAAGTTTATCTCATGCTTCGGGAAAGTAGCCCAGCCGAAATGATCCAGGATCACCGACATGATCAGCTGCCCTGCCACCAGCAGCGCAATCATCGTAGCGGCACCAATACGGGGCGCCAGAAAGGCGCCGGTGGCCACGAACAGCGCGCCCATGAAACCACCGGTCCAGGCCCACCAAGGGGCCTGTGTCAGCTGCTCCGCTACCGGCACCTCGTAGCGCATTGCCAGCACAACACCCAACAATGCGGCCGTACCGACGGCAAAAGAGATCAGGGAAGCCCAGAGCGCACCGTTACTTTGCAGCGCCAGGGTGCTATTTACCCCGGCCTGCATCGGCATCATCATGCCGGCCACAAATGCCAGCGACAGCCAGAAGTAAAGCATGGGACCTCCCTTCATGATCGGATTCTCGGTATCAAGATCAGCGGCGGGTCAGGTAGACACCGCACTCCAGGTGATCGGTATAGGGGAACTGGTCGAAGATCGCGAACCGCTCCACCTTGTGCGTCTTGCTGATCTGCTGGAGGTTATCGTGCAGGGTATCAGGATTGCACGAGATGTAGAGGATATGCTCGTATTCGCAGATCTGCTCCACGGTATGCTCATCCAGACCACAGCGCGGCGGGTCGACGAAGACGGTGCTGAACTCGCACTCTTCCAGCGCCAGTCCCTGCACCTTGCGGCTGGTCTTCTCGCCCTTGAGGATCAGCGATAGATCTTCCGACGGCATGCGCAGCACGTCGATGTTATCGATGCCGTTCTCCTGGATATTCCACTCGGCGGAACGTACCGAAACCTTGGAGATCTCGGTGGCCACCACGCGGCGGAAGTTCTGCGCCAGCGGCAGGGTAAAGTTGCCGTTGCCACAGTAGAACTCGACCAGATCACCACCGGCATGGGAGGAAGCATCGATCGCCCACTCGATCATTTTTTCGCAGACATGACCATTCGGCTGGGTGAAGCCGTTTTCGGTCTGCTGATAGCGGTAGGCACGGCCCTTGATGTTCAGCTCTTCGACCACAAAGTCACGATCCAGCAGGATCTTCTGCTTGCGGGCGCGGCCGATGATGTCGATGTTGAACTGCTCGCGCAGCGGCTTCACTCGCTCAATCCACTCATCATCCAGCTGGCGGTGATACAGCAGGCTCACCAGCAGCTCGCCGGACAGGGTGCTGAGGAAGTCGACCTGGAACAGCTTAAAACGCAGTACCGGGTCGGGACGGATCACGTCCAGCAGCTTGAACATCATGTCGTGGATGCGCTCGGACACCATCGGACAGCTGTCCAGCCGCACCGGCGTACGCTTGTCGCCATCGAACATCACGTAATAGAGGTCATCTCCTTCGTGCCAGGTACGGAACTCGGCGCGCAGGCGGTAGTGCTCCGGCTGCGAGGTAAAAACCTCGATCTCGGGCAGGTCGAACTCGGCAAACTGCGCCGCAATTCGGGCTTTCTTGGCCGCCAGCAAGGCGTCGTACTGTTCAGGCTCCACGCGGGGAAGGGCCATCGGCTAACCTCTGTGTTCTTAATGGTAAATCGGCAAGGATCGTTCGGGCGGCGGATTTTAGCACAGCCTCCGTCAGCCTTCATTCGGCGATCAATCAGGCGTAGAATAATCGACTTTATTTTTAACCGACTCAGAGCCAACGATGTCCGACAGCAAGCGCAAGATTCTCGTCACCAGTGCCCTGCCCTATGCCAATGGCCCCATCCATCTGGGCCATCTGGTCGAGTATATCCAGACCGATATCTGGGTTCGTTTCCAGAAACAGCGTGGTCACAACTGCACCTACGTCTGTGCCGACGACGCCCACGGTACGCCGATCATGCTCAAGGCCGACCAGATGGGCAAGAGCCCGCAGGAACTGATCGACCAGGTCAGCGCCGAGCACCAGCGCGACTTCGCCGGCTTCATGGTCAACTTCGACAACTACTACTCCACTCATTCTGAAGAGAACCGCCAGTTCTCCGCGCTGATCTACGAGCGCCTGCGTGATGCCGGCCATATCGCCCGCCGCACCATTACCCAGGCCTACGATCCTGTGAAGAACATGTTCCTGCCGGACCGTTTCATCAAGGGCGACTGCCCGAAATGCGGTGCCAAGGACCAGTACGGAGACTCCTGTGAAGCCTGTGGCGCTACTTACCAGCCCACCGAGCTGAAGAACGCCTACTCTGCCATCTCCGGTGCCGCGCCGATCGAGAAGGAGTCCGAGCACTTCTTCTTCAAGCTGGGCGATTTTGAAGCGTTCCTGCGCAACTGGGTCAATGAGCACGTGCAGAGCCAGATGATCCACAAGCTGAACGAGTGGTTCGAGTCCGGCCTGCAAGAGTGGGACATCTCCCGCGATGCACCCTACTGGGGCTTCGAGATCCCGGACGCACCGGGCAAGTACTTCTATGTCTGGATGGACGCCCCGATCGGCTACATGGCCAGCTTCAAGAACTGGTGCGACAAGAACGGTGTCGACTTCGACGAATACTGGAAGGAAGGCTCCGATGCCGAGCTGTACCATTTCATCGGCAAGGACATCGCCTACTTCCACACCCTGTTCTGGCCGGCCGAACTGAAGGGCGCAGGTTTCCGCACGCCAACCGGCGTGTTCTGCCACGGCTTCCTGACCGTCAACGGCCAGAAAATGTCCAAGTCTCGCGGCACCTTCATCATGGCCGAGACTTACCTGAAGCACCTGCAGCCGGAGTACCTGCGTTACTACTTCGCCGCCAAGCTGGGCTCCGGCATCGACGATATCGACCT